>JAEAME010000144.1_pt1 | contig 95379 bp, 72 predicted proteins | sample 8958731 | NCBI WGS metagenome assembly JAEAME01 (sample SAMN16933194, study PRJNA681113) | bioreactor sludge metagenome | isolation source: anerobic bioreactor sludge (Control) | place: India:Bengaluru | collected 2018-10-24
GGGCGCGGCCCGGAACGGACCGCGGGCGGCTGGCCGCGGCCGGGGTTTCGGTCTAAAACTTGTAAATATACCTAAGTTCAAGCCCGAATCGTCTCTGTTGAGCCTGTTAAAACGGGTGGTCGAGGAGAGTTCTATAGAAATGCTGCGTTACGGTTTTTTAGGGTCTTTTATTGTTTGTTCCTGTTTCAACCCGACGAAAAGCCGACGCTACTCTTTGGCCCATTGTTTTGCTTGCGAACAGAACATAAAGCTCTCGCCGGTAGGGAGAATAACGAATATTGAATGGAAGATATTCTGCATGTCGCCCATAAGCGGTCGCACCTTCTCCATATACAGCTTTGGGGATGCGAAGGGATACCCGTCTCCAAAGAGCAAGACCCAGGGCTTTTTGACCCTTTGGGTTTCAAGAAGCCTGGCTTTGGCATATATCGCAGTGCTCAGAGCCTCAAATAAATTGTTAATGTTCTCAGGGGACCCCGCCCACATCGCGTCGCTGAATGTGGGGTAAATTCTTCTCGCCGTGCCATGGGCTCTTCTAATCTCGCAAAAGGGCTTGGACTCGTAAGACAAGACAAGGCTCTCCTTGGATTCTACGACACAGCTCTTTAGGTATTCAAAAACCTGCTTCTTGATGGAGTTCCTAAGTTCTTTGGTAGGCTTCTCAAGCTGCGAAAGGTCGAACTGAATATGAAGGGGCCAGCTTAAGATGTCTTTATCAAGAGCCTCTTTCTCAAGGTCCTCGACAAATTGGACTCTATAGGCTACCGCTTGGGTTACATGGACCTTTTTACCCTCATATTTTTTTTGCTCGGTGGACCGGGTAACCTCGACTGCATAAGTATCGCCGTCAAGATATACATTGAAATCGGGAGGAGCATTTTCGCCATTGGGATAAGGTTCCCATCTGGGAACAAGAGATAGACCTTTGACAGTCAGATAATCGGAGAATGCGGACTTACAGAATTCCTCATGGACGTGTTTATGCATGTCTAAGTTCACACCTATGGCTCTTCGCGAGTGCGGACTTGTTACCCTTAATGAAGCGTGGTGATGCTCTTCTCCTTCGTCTGCCTCACAGCTTGAGCGCTTCCTTGACGTTAGTGAATAGTTCGTTGAAGAACTTCTTGGTTTGAGCGAACGGCGTGCTAAACTGCATTTTCTCGCCGGGAACGAACTCCCATTTTCCGAAGACGTCAACGCCCGTGGCCGAGGCCGAAATAACGATATGGATTAGTGCTCCGGGCCTCTTGGCGGTGATAACTCCTGACGGCTTGTCCCCGGTCGGAGTGGTTTGCTTAATAAGAACCAAGCTCTTCATTACTGCGTCCCAAACCTCATCAACAGCCCTTCCGGTAATACTCCATTTGGCGACGCCGCCCTGGCCGCCGCCGTGACCATCAAAGACCCCTGCGAGATCGTTTCCAAGACTACTCTTCGTTTTTTCGATAATCCACTCGGTGTTCTGAGCGGACGCAGAGCACACTAAAACGAAAATCGCCATAACGGCGCAGGCTAAAGCTCTTTTCATACTTGGTTCTCCTCAGAGGGAATGTCCTTTATACGAGCGGCGGCAAAACGACGATTCTTTTCGTCATTATGCTATCCTTGGGCGCAGATTTATGCGCCTTTAACTCGTAAGGTCGTCTGCGCGCCATCTGCAATCAGCGCATTCAAGTATATTAAATTGCCAGGCTTGGTCAGGTCCATCAACGTACCATTCTTTTCCTCGATTCAGATGGGCAGAGCCGCACTTAGGACATACCTTAAAGACATCAAGGCCATCTTTACTCTTATCTAATGTCTTCTGTTCCAAGAGTTCGTTCAACTCCTTTACAGTCAGTAACTCGCGTCGGTCGTCCCGTATGGCCTTCTTTAGCTCTTCTGGTATTTTGTTCAAGATGGATTTCTGGTCCTTTGCTGAGAGCCGATAATAAAACCTCGTAACAAGCCAAGTTATAATAATCCCTATTATGAAAAGAATTTTATCATTCATGCACCCTCTCCGTGACGGAAATCTCGTCAACGCTACAGTTCTTATAGAGCTCATTTTCAGAAATATAGCCACGCCCTAGATATCTGCAGTGAGAAACCGGAAAGTAGCCTGTGCCTTCACATTTGGACTCCATACGCTCAAAAAACCAACAGCCTTCACAACGGCCCCGGTCCCGAGGTTTCATGACTTTCATGCCATCCTCTTTGTTTGGTTATTGCTTCCACTTTATAACAACGCCAAGGACATACTTCCTCATAACTGGCGCAGTGGTTCCTGGCTGATGCGTATAATAGATATAGTTTCCTGAAACAAAGACGCTTCCCTTATCGGGAGAGGAATAGGTTCCTGCGTATTCTCGCTTTGATTCAATCAGAATAATCGCATCTCCGCCGATCTTCGCCGCTTTCTTTTTCATGCCTGAATAAACACTTTCCCAGCTTGCGGCTGGGGCCCCTCGTCCAGTCACCTCACCGATCACCTCAAACTCCGCAGGTGGTTTCGTATTGAAGACCTGGACTTGGTCGGCATTCGTAGGCGGGTAACTAGTGTGGGGATACGAGGCTACCTTTGCTTTAACACAGCTTACCGAGCAGAAGAGCAAGGACGATAGAAAAAGGCTCAAAACCCTTCGCATTCTGGTCCCTCCTCAAAGCGATGTTACATTAGGCGAACATAATCGCGTCGCGCAAGTCAAGGAGGAGGCGGCGCTAATTTCTATGCTCCTTCCGTATTACTGCCAGGTCCCTTCTAAATATTCTCCTAGCAATCATGCCTTGGATTTCAGTATAGATTGCGAGCCGCTTGAAACGGCAATCGAAATAGTTGGTCCTTTCGTCGTAAATAATATCGCCAACTACGGAGACGCGAAAAAACCCGTCTTCAATTATGCCCCGGGCGTGTGGGCCGACGAATGGCCGACGCTCGGCAATCGCTTCCTCAATTTCCGCGAGAGTACTGACCCCGTTCTTTTTATGAGCCTTAATAAGTCGCTCTAGGTATTCCCCCGCGTCTTCTACCCTCATCCGATAGATCTCGTTCGGGAGCTTTCCGTACTCCCTGTTAAATAACTCCATCGTCTCCTTCAGGGCCTGACCGTCATAGCCGCCGATTTCGATTACGGCCGACTTGCTTTCCCTAAGCTCCTCATCCGCCTTCCCGACGACTACAACTAGTTCATCAGGAATTTCAGCGAATTCGCCTCCGGTATTTACTTTGCCAAAAAGGCGCTTTAGAAGACCCTTACCCAACGGAAATCTGCTGACGACTTTATTATTAGTCTTCACGCCCATTCTCCCTTAATTGAAGGTTAATATAGAAAGCGGTCCTTTATCAAGAAACAGGGTTAGGCGAAGGTGCCTCCGGGTATGCAATTAGCCGTAAATGCCGCTACAGGGCCTTCTCCATGGCTTTTGAGGGCTGGCTAGGGCGATGGTTAGGGGTCTCCAAATACGCATCCTCGGGCCGCCCGGAGGAATTGAGCAGATTCGCTTCCTAGCCCCACTCTGGGCACGCTTCGGCTAGCTATGAACCTGAATTCATTCTCGCTGTAATAAACGCTTGATAACCTTCCGAAAACGACTCAAGCCTTTCCCTTATCTTAGGGTCCTTATCAAACAACCACGGGTATTGAGAATCTAAGTACCGAAGAAAAACGTCATGCGCGAAATTAGTGGTCAAGAGAACAAGCATGCCAACCAAATCGAGCATTTCAAGAAACCTGGCCTCTTTCCAATTATCAGTCTGAGTATAATCATCTTTTCTGAATTCACCTATCGTAGTTCCAACAATGGGCCTATCAATAATCTTGCCGCAGAAGCAGGGATGGACGCCGATGCTGCTAAGCGCGCCCCATAAATATCCTTTCCTCGCAGACTCAATGGACTGGTGAGCCTTAATTGCGGTTTTTCTTTCAATATACTCATCGTTGAGCCATCTTTTTGCATTAGGCATACTCTGGCGACAAATATCAGCATAATAGAGCGATTCAATCATATCGCGAAGTGCCCCCATTGCGGACGCATAGTAACTCGAGATTAACAATGTTCTTGTGGCGCAGAGTCTTCTCGTGGCAGTGGTAATCAAAATGGAATTGACGTATCCACAGACTATTTCAGATTTGTCGCAGTCCTTCATTTCACTAATTATTTGTTCGGGATGAGATAAAGCGAGCTCTTCGCTGCCGAATTGAACTAGGCTGATTGCTTCTTCAAGCAGGTCTAGTTCTTTTGGCAAATGCCGCCGAATTACCCTTGAGTGCTCTTGTTCATAAGCGTCTAGCCATTCCAGAGCCATTCTTCCTCCCTCCATTCTCTTTATTTGTAATAATAGGCTAGATCACTTCGATGTCGCAAGTTGACGCCTCATTCTTTTCGCCTAACCATTAATCTCAATTCACTCCTAAGGGCCGCTACTACAGACCGGAGAGCATCATCCTTGGCTCTTGAAAAGTAGACATAGAAGCCCTTCTTGTTCATATAGCTACTTAGAAATTCTTTTACGTCCCCGCGCCTCTCCCGCTGTTCGAGCAATTTAATCATGTTTTGAGTCTTCCTAAACATCGACCTTCTCAGCCGATTTGCATATTTATCTATTGACAGAATCCCCGGTAGAGCCCAGAGTTGTTAGAGATGTTCCAAGAAATGAGGCAGACTGCAACGGCCGATAAGGTCTTCCCATGGAAGGATACCCCCGGGGCGTTTCCAAAGGCTGTTAAAGCAGCCGGGCTAAAGAACGTTTCTCTTTACACACTGAAACACTCCGCCGCCTCCCGAATGCTCAAGGCTGGTGTCAATATCGTCACCGCAGCAAAAATCCTAGGTCACTCCGACATCAAGATGACCATGATCTATTGCCACTCCGACGCCGAGGACGAACGGGACGCTATAGAACGGCTGAGCCGTATCTATTTCAAGTTCGCGCCAAAAGTTGACGCCCCGACTACCTCCGTTCAGCCGCCCCTCCAAACCGAGGAAAAGGTCAATTAACCCGACGTTTTTCCGACGCTGGGGGCTGCCCGCTATCTGTTGACGCCATTTCGGTCTATAATCTCCGCCGACCGAGGAAAGGAGACCGACCATGGACCGCTTCGAATGCCTGGCCTGCGGCCCCCTCGACGACCGCGACCCCTACACCCCGTTCTGCCCGGCCTGCGGCGAGCCGGTGTTCGTCCGGCCCGCCGGTCCCGCCGGCGGCCGCCGGTTCCGCGAGGACCGGACCCTGGCCCTGGAGCGGTTCGCCGAGTTCTTGCCGCTCGAGCGCGTCGACGCCGGCTTGAGCCTGGGCGAAGGCTCGACGCCGCTCGTCCGCCTGGACGCCGCGGCCCGCCGCCTCGGTCTCGCCGGGCTGTGGGCCAAGAACGAGGCCCAGAACCCGACCGGCAGCTTCAAGGACCGCGGCACGGCCGTGGCCGTCCAGAAGGCCGTCGAGCTCGGCACGGGCCGCTTCGGCACCGTCTCGACCGGGAACATGGCCGCGTCGACGGCGGCCTACGGCGCCCGGGCCGGCCTGAAAACCTTCGTGCTGCTCAAGGAAGGCACCTCCCCCGCCGGCCTCATCGGCGCCGGGGTCTACGGCCCCGGCCTGGTGGCCGTCAGCGGCGATTACGGCGCCGTGTTCGAGGCCAGCCTATCGATCGGCCGCCGGCTGGGCATCCCGTTCATGAATTCCATCGATCCCTACCGGCTGGAGGGATACAAGCTGACGGCCTTCGAGATCTTCCTGCAGCTCGGCCGCCGGGCCCCCGGCACGGTCGTCGTGCCCTTGAGCTCGGGCGGACACCTGCTGGGCCTCCTGCGCGGCTTCGACGACCTCCGGCGAGAAGGGATGATCCGGGAATATCCCCAGATCATCGGCGTCCAGGCCGCCCCCTGCGCGCCGCTCGTCCGGGCCTTCGAGCGGGGCCTGGACCGCTGGGAGCGGATCGCGGCCGGCCCGACCATCGCCCACGCCATCGCCAACCCGACCCCGCCCGGCGGCAACGCCGTGCTGCGCCTGATCCGGGAGCGCGGCGGCCTGCTCACGTCCGTCCCGGACGCGGCCATGCTCGAGGCCCAGCGCGAGCTGGCCGCGACGGCGGGATTGTTCTGCCAGCCCGAGTCGGCGACGACGCTGGCGGCCCTGAAGACGCTCGCCGGCGAAGGCCGGCTGCGCCCCGGCGGCGGCGACGTGGTGGTGGTGCTGACGGGCAGCGGGCTGAAAACGCTGCACCTGGTCGATCCGGAGCGGATCGCCGTTCACCGCCTGCGCCTGGGCGAGCTCGAGGACGGCCTGGCCCGTCTGGCCGGGGCGGCGGCCTAGGGCTTCTTCACCAGAAAGCTGAAGAGCCGGTCCCGGTGCGGGAACAGCGCCGGCGTGCCGCCCGTATGCAGGAACAGCACCTTGTCGGACGGATTGAAGAAGCCCGTCTTGATCAGGTCGCGCAGGCCGACCATGGCCTTGGCCGTGTAGACGGGATCGAGGACGATGCCCTCGGTCTGGAAGACCAGCCGGATGGTCTCGGCCACCGTCTTGTCGACGACGCCGTAGCCCTCGCCCAGGTACTCGTCGAAGACGACGACGTCGTCGGGCATGAGCCCCAGGCCCAGCCCCAGGGACTCGTCGGTGGCCCGGGCGATCTCCATGACGTCGTCCGCGAAGGGGCCCTTGGGATCGGACACGCTGATGCCGATGACGCGGCAGCGCGGCGCCAGGGCCCGGGCCCCGACGACGAGGCCCGCTTGGGTGCCGCCGGAGCCCGTGGCATGGACGACGTAATCGGGTTCAAAGCCCAGGCCGCGCGTTTGCTCGAGCATCTCGGCGAAGGCGGCCACATAGCCGATGGCCCCCAACGGCTTGTCCATATCGCCCCGGACGAGGGACCCGCCCACGGGGACAAGGTAGGGCCGGTGGCCCTGGGCCCGGACCTCGCGGCCGGCCTCGTCGAGAACGTCCATGGCCTGGGCCGATTTGACGACCCGGCCTTTTTCGGCCTCGAGGATGCGCAGGTCGGCGTCGAGGATGACGTCGAGGAGCACGTTGCCATCGGCCGCGGCCGCCGCGTCCGCCGGCTTGAACAGCATCAGGATGGGCTTGAGACCGAAGGTCCGGGCGGCCGCCGCGGTCTGCATGCACCAGTTGGACTGCAGGCTGCCCCAGGTGATGACGACATCGGCCTTCTTGACCAGCATATCGCTGATGATGAACTCGAGCTTGCGGGACTTGTTGCCCCCGAAGGCCAGGCCGGTCAGGTCGTCGCGCTTGACATAGATCTCCGGGCCGCCCAAGCGGGCGGAGAGCCGGTCCAGCTTGCGGACGGGCGTCGGCCGGCTGACGAGGTCGACCCGAGGAAAACGCTCCAATCGCTCGAGGACATCGGTCGACTTGTAGGCCATGTCCAACCTCCCGCGGTTAGCGTATCAGAACGGCCGGGCGAAGGAAAGCCCGCCGCCCTCCCCCGCTCCTCAATAGCGGGGGTCCCCGACGATCGTCCCGGTCGTCGTCCAGGACCGGCCGTCGACCGTCAGGACGATCTTGTAGACGCCGGCCGGCAGGGGGAACGGAGCGAAGGCCGGATCGCCCATGGCCCCGCCGTAGCCGGCCTCGCGGGCCCGGCGGGCGCCTTCCTGGGCCGCCTTCACCTCGTCGGGCGTCCGCGAGCGCCGGCCGGACAGGTTCCAATAGACGGTGTTGAGCCCGATCTCGGAGGTCGCCGGGACCTCGTTGACGAGCAGGCTGCCGGCGTAGATCTCGATCTTGACGCCCTTGACGGGCTTGGCCTTCAGCAGGTAGGAAATGGCCATCCCGGCCGGCTCGCTCTCGCCGGCGAAATTCGCGCTGGCCGACTCGCGGCGGTCCCGGCCGATCCAGCGGACCGCCGGCCCGGGGGCGAACAGGGGGGCGTCCCCTGCCAGCGCTTGCGGGGTCAGCTCTTCGAGGGGCCGGATGTCGGCGATATAGGCGCCCCGGCCGTGGGTGGCGATGATGAGCTCGGACTCCCGGGGCTGGATCTTGAGGTCGTGGACCGGCTGGGTGGGCATCCCGGCCCCCCACTTGAGCCAGGTCCGGCCGGCGTCGAGCGAGATCTGGACGCCGAAGTCGGTCCCGGCGAAGAGCAGAGCGGGGTTCCGGGGGTCCTCCCGGACGACGTTGACCGGCCCCGCGGGCAGGCCGGCGGCCAGCGAGGTCCAGGTGGCGCCGTAATCCGCGGTCTTATAGAGGAAGGGCCGGAAGTCGTCGTTGCGCATCCCGGTGAAGGAAACATAAGCGACGGCGGGATCGGTCGGCGAGGCCGCCACGCGGCTGACCCAGTAGCCCGGATGCCCGGGGATGCGGTCGTTGAGCTTGGTCCAGGCCTTGCCGTTGTCGCGGGTCATCCAGACGTTGCCGTCGTCCGTGCCCGCCCAGAGCAGCCCGGGCAGCGCGGGCGATTCGTCGAAGGTGGTGATGGTGCAGTACTGGATGTTGCCGTCCCCGCCCTTGCCCTCGACGGGGAGCTTGGCCGGATCGTTGGTCGACAGGTCCGGGCTGATCTCGGTCCAGCTCTCGCCCCGGTTGGCCGACATGACCACGATGTTGCCGCAGTGGTAGACCGTCTCGTGGGCGTGGGCCGAGACCAGGATGGGCGCGCACCAGTTCCAGCGTGTTTCCGGCTTCTGCCGCTGGTAGGCGATGCTTTTGGCCTCGCCCGTCGTCAGGTCGATCCGCACGAGCGGCCCGAACTGCGACTCGTTGTACAGGGTCCGGTTGGTGACCCGGTCGAAGACGTTGTACATGCCGTCGCCGCCGTCGAGGTCGAACCAGTCCTCGAGCCGGATGGCCGGCGCAGCGCCGGCCGAGCCGCCGTAGCCGCCGGCGCCGCCGACCTTGGTGCTCGGCCCCATGAGGTTGCCGTTGTCCTGCAGCCCGCCGGCGATCCGGTAGGGATACGACATGTCGTAATCGATGGCGTAGAACTGGGCCAGGGGCAGGTCGTCGGGATGGTGCCAGTTCTTGCCGCCGTCCCAGGTCACGCCCAGGCCGTGGTCGTAGCCGAGCAGCATGTGGCGGCTGTCGGCCGGGTCGATCCACAAGGCGTGGTTGTCGCCGCCGAAGCGGAAGGGCGCCGTCCAGGTCCGGCCGCCGTCCTTGCTGGCCAGGACCCCGACGCTCAAGATGTAGACGGTCTCGGTGTCGTTGGGGTCGACGACGATCTGGCCGTAGTAGTATCCGGGATTGCCGCCGATCGACCGCTTCTCGGGGCTGACCTTGGTCCAGGTCGCGCCCGCGTCGTTCGAGCGGTAGATCTCGCCGTCGATCATGCCCGCGCTCGACTTTCCGGCCAGGACCTCCCGGTAGCGCTCTTCGGACGCCATCCCCGGCTTGTTGGCGTTCTCGACCTCGGCGTAGAGGACCTGCGGGTCCTTCGGGGACACGGCCAGCCCGATGCGGCCGATGATCCCCGCGGGCAGCCCGTTCGTGAGGCGGGTCCAGGTCTTGCCTCCGTCCACGGTCTTGTGGACGCCGGACCCGGGGCCGCCGATGCCCCACATCCAGGGCCGGCGGAAGCGGTCGTAGGTGGCCGCGTAGAGCGTCTCCGGATCGCGCGGGTCCATGACCAGGTCGACCGCCCCGACGGCCCGGCCGTCCACCGTCACGTTCAGGACCTGGGTCCAGGTCCGGCCGCCGTCGAGGGTCTTGTAGACGCCCCGTTCCGGGTTCTCGGAATAGAGATGGCCGAGGGCGGCCACGTAAACGATGCCGGGGTCCGCGGGATGGACGACGATGCGGCCGATGTGGTGCGATTCCGGGAGACCGACGTTCGTCCAGGTCTTGCCGGCGTCGACCGACTTGTAGACGCCGTCGCCCCAGTACGTCGAGCGGGAGTTGTTGGCCTCGCCCGAGCCGAGATAGAGGATGTCGGCGTTGGAGGGGGCCACGGCCACGTCGCCGATGGAGCAGACCGCCTCGCGCTCGAAGAGGGGCTCGAAGGTCTGGCCGTTGTTCTCGGTCTTCCACAATCCGCCCGACGCCGAGGCCGCGTAGAACGTGTGCGGCCGGCCGGCCGGGACGGCGAAATCGACGAAGCGGCCGCTCTGCCGCGTCGGCCCGACGGCCCGGGCCTTGAGGCCTTTCAGGACGAGCGCCGGATCGAGACCGGCGGGGGCCTTGGCCTTGTCGGCGGCCGCGGCGCCGGCGGCGGCGAGGACGAGGATGAGGGCGATCCAGCCCAATGAAAGGATCGGACGGGGACGGTTCATCGGGACCTCCTGGGTTCAGCTTTCCGTGGTCCGGTAGATCACGTTGCGGGCGGCCAGGTCGGCCATGACCGACCGGAAGGCCTCTTCGTTCCCCCCCAGGACCTCGGGGGGGACGACGCCCTTCTGCCCGACCCGGCCGGCCAGCACCAGCCGGGCGGCGGCCGTGGCCGGGAAGCCGGTCGTCCGGGCCATCGACGAGAAGCCCGTTTTCCGGTCCCGGCGGTCGAACAGGTCGTATTGGACGCGGCGGGGCCGGCCATCGGCCCGGCCCTCGACGATGACGCGCATGATGGTGAATTCGTCGTCCTTCTCGTGGAGGTGCCAATGCTTGAACAGGACGGCCGAGGTGACGTCGAGCGGCCGGACCTTGCAGCCCCGGACGTCCATCTCCTTGACGCCGAAGAAGCCGCTGTCGCGCAGGGCCCGGATGTGGTCGACGTGCCCGGGATAGCGCAGGGTCTTTTCGATCATGTGGGGGACCTTCATCGTCGTCAGGAGCGAGCGCAGCCCGTCGGAGTTGAAGGCCTCGAGGGTGCCGATCTCGGGGAAATCCAGGTGCTCGACGTCCGAGAGGGCGGGCTTGACGACCAGGTGGCCGTTCTCGATGTAGCGCGCCGGCCGGGTGTATTCCTCGATGACGTCGGCCGGCGAGAACGAGGCCTTGTACTCGAAGGGGAACTCGCGGCGGAACGGCAGGCCGCCGACGTAGCAGGCGAAGCGCTCGACCGTCATGCGGCCGGCGTGGTAGCCCAGGATCATGTTGTCCATGCCGGGGGCGACGCCGCAGTCGACGACGGCCGTCACCCCGGCCGCCCGGGCCGCCCCGTCCAGGGCCAGGGCGTCCTCGGGAAAAAAGGAGATGTCGACGGCGTTCTTGCCCGCGGCGATGATCCCGGCCAGGGTGGCATAGCCCATCGAGCCCGGCACGGCCCCGACGACGAGGTCGGCGCCGGCGATGGCCCGTTGGACGGCCTCGGGCGAGCCCAGGTCGGCCTGCACGGTCCGGACGGCCGTGCCCTCGAGCTTGGCCAGGTTCGACCGGCTGACGTCGACGGACGTGACTTCGAAATCGGGGGCCAGGTCGAGGGCCATGACCCGGCCGACCATCCCGGCTCCCAGGACGACGATCTTGCTCATGTTCTCCTCAATACGGCAAGGCATCCGAACCAGTGTTATAACCCAGGCCGGCTCCGGCTTTCAACCGGCGCGGCCGGTCTCCGCGGCCGCTTCGGCCAGGACGGCCACGTTCTCGGCCGGCGTGGCCGGGGCGATGGAGCAGGCTGTACTCAGGATGTAACGGCCTCCCGGCCCGCCGAGGGCCGCCCGGCGGCGGGCGTCGGCCCGGACCTCTTCCGGCGTCCCGGCGAGCAGAACGTGGACGGGGTCGATGTTGCCCTTGATGAAGATACGCTGGCCGACGCGACGCAGGGCGTCCTCGAGGTCCACCCGGCCGAGGGGCGGCGGGTCCAGGCATTCGATGCCGGAGGCGCCCGCGCCGGCCATCAGCTCGAGCCGGTCGTGGATGTCGCCGCAGGTGTGGAGATAGGCCCGGGCGCCGCGGGCCTCGACGGCCCGGGCGATCCGGCCTTCATAGGGCAGGACGAAACGGCGGTAAAACGCGCCCGAGCAGAACCCGGACCCGGCGAACGGCGACGAGATCTTGACCGCGTCCGCTCCGGCCGCGACCAGCCCCTCGGCCAGGGCGGCCAGGCCGGTTGCCAAGCGATCGAGCACCGCCTCGGCCCTCCCCGGATCGTCGACGAAGCCGAGCATGGCCGCTTCGAAGCCGAAGAGGTCGAGGACGTAGTCGAGGGGCGAGGTGACCTCGCCGTGGACCGAGTACTCGCGGCCAGCCGCGGCCACGGTCCGCTCGACGGAGTCGAAGAGCCGCTCCGGATCGAGCGCGAAACGCAGGCCCTGGGAGACGGGGATGTAGGCGGGCCGGTCCGGCAGGCCGGCCGGATCGAAGTCCTCGAACCGGGGCCGGACCTCCGGCCGGGCCGGACGGGCCACGGGCAGGTCGTCGGCGGGAAAGAAGGTCTCGTCCCCCGTTCTCCAGCGCACCCGCTCTCCGTCCGGGCCGCGCGTCACGGACAGGACGCGCCGCTCCCAGCCGGGGTCGTGCCCGTGCAGGCTGACCAGGATGCCGTCGAAGCGGTACCGCGCCCGGAGGGCCAGGAGGCCGGCCACGAAGGCCTCGGACGAATGCCAGAACCGCGAGGGCGCCGCGCCCGTCTGCCGCAGCATGTGCCCGATGCTCATCTGGCACATGACGGGCACGCGGTCGGGCCGAACGGCCCCGGACATGGCCGCGGCCATCCTCTCCTTGGGCGTCATGCCGGTGACCTGGCCGCGGGCCCGCCGCCCGCGGCTCGGGAAGGCGCCGGACCGTCCCCTATTTCAGCTCGGACGTGCAGTGGGGGCAGCGGACGGCCTTGATCGGGACGGCCGTGGCGCAGAAGGGGCAGTCCTTCGTGGTCGGCGCCGCAGCCGGGGCCTCGGCCTTCTTCTGGAGCCGGTTCATGGACCGGATGATCAGGAACAGGCAGAAGGCGACGATGATGAAGGTGATGATGGTATTGATGAACTTGCCGTAGTTCAGCGTCACCGAATCCGAGAGGGCGACCGACAGCTTGGAGAAATCGACCTTGCCGAGAAGCAGGCCGATCGGAGGCATCAGGACGTCATTGACGAGCGACGCGATGATGGCGCCGAAGGCGCCGCCGAGGATGATGCCGACGGCCATGTCGAGGACGGAGCCGCGCATGGCGAATGCCTTGAATTCTTTGAACATCCGGACCTCCTCTGATTGGGATTCCCGCCTCCTTATAGCGGAGGAAGGCCGGCAAAGTCAATCTTTGACGGCCGGGAAGACGGAGATCCGCAGCCGGGCGCAGCCCATGGGGATGAGCTCGACGTCTTCGACGGGGCCTTCGCCGGCGGCCGGACTGGCCGGGACGGGCCCCGCCATCCTCCCCTCTTCCCGCCAGGCCGGCACGCGCCGGGCCCGGGCCTTCAGGACGACCGGGGCCGCTTCGGGCGAGAAGGGCTGGAAGGGCGGGGTGCGGACGGCCGCGACGCGGACGGCGCCTGCGTCCGGCCCGACGACCAGGCCGTAATTCCACGGCGTCGTCGGCAGGACCTCGTAGGCCGGCCAGTCCGCGGTGCCGCCGTACGGCCGCCAGGACTCCCCGATCCGGAGGGCGAACCAGAGCGGGCCCCGCCGGACCGAGACGGCCCCATTCAGGGTGGGCCAATCGACGATCTCGACCCTGGCGTCGAACTCGAGCCGGACCTGATCGCCATGCCGCCAGGTGCGCTTCAGGACGACGTAGCCGCCGCCCCCGACGCGGTCCCCGACCGGCCGGCCGTTGACGGAGACGCGGACCCCGCCGGCCCAGCCCGGCAGGCGGAGGTAAAGCGGGAAAGCGACCGGGCGGTCGCAGGCGAGCGACAGGCGGACCTGGTCCTCGAAGGGATAGGCGGTGTCCTCGGAGAGGACGACCTCGGCCCCTTCGGCGACCTTGGCCCGCACTTCCGAGGGGGCATAGAGGACCGCCGCCAGGCCGTTGTCGGCCGTGGCCATCCAGAGATGCTCGGCATAGCAGGGCCAGCCGAAAGCGGCGTTGTGCTGGCAGCAGCGGTAGCTCCAGGGATCGTATGACAGGAGGGTGCCGCCGTTCTGGAAATCGTGTTCGCCGGTGCGGTCGCAGGAGATCATGTTGGCCGCCGTGAGATAGTGGAGGCCCTTGAGATCGGCGGTCATGGAGGCGGGCAGCGAGTTGAAGGCCACCTCCTCGGCCCGGTCGGCCCAGACGGGATTGCCGGCGATGCGCAGGAGCGATTCGCAGCTGGCCAAGAGCTCGACCATCGTGCACGTCTCGGCGCCCTGGCGCGGGTCGGCCTTGCCGGGCCGGATGTTCTCGTCGGCCCCGAACATCCCGCCGGGCTGGCGGCCATAGGCGTCCCGGACCTGGCGGTAGTTGCGCTCGACGGCCTCGAGCAGGCGCCGGTCGCCGGACTGCTGATAGAAGACGGCCGGGTAGCGGAAGCCCATGGCGATGTTGACCCCGTGGTAGAACGAGCTCTCGGTCCAGTCGCGGTCGCGGGCCGGGCTCAGGATCGGGGCGGCCCAATCGGCCGTCCGGGCGTTCAGGCGCTTGGCCAGGTCGAGCAGGAAGCTCTCGCCGGTCCGGTTGTAGAGCCAGTAGACGCTTTCGAGGTTCTCCCCGCCTCTCAGCTTCTGCCAGCTCCCCGGCAGGAGGTCCTGGACCGGGAGGTGGAACTCGTACTGGAAATAGCGGCTCATGAGCGACAGCACCCGGCGGTCGCCCGTGGCTTCGTGATAGCTCTGGAGGGCCGCCAGCATGACCATGTTCGGCCAGAGGTCGCGGGCCCCCCGGTTGTCGGCCGGGCCGAAGTAGCCGTCCCGGGCCTGGGACCGGAAGGCCTGCTGCAGCCAGCGCTCCGTCTCCCGGACCATGGCCGTGTCCTTCAGCAGGTAGGCCAGGTCGCCGTAGCCCTTGAGCCAGTACGGCATCTCCTCCCAGCCCTGGCCCTGGAGGGTCATCCAGCCGCTGTCGTCGCTGAGATAGCGGCTGAGCTCGGCCAGCCGGCCCGTGAACCCGTCGCGCATGAGCTGGAGCTGGGCCATGAGCCAGCCCCGCGGCTCGACGGCGCCGATGGGCAGCTTGACGAGCGGGCTGACGGTCAGGGGCGGGCGGTTGGAGGGGTAATGGGCGTTCGGGGACGCGGCCGGCGGCGCCGCGACGACGGCGGTCTCGGGCGGGACGAGCGTCTCAGGGGTCGTGCCGGCCCGGGCCTGAAGCAGGATGAGCGCCAGGAACAGCGCCGGGATGATGAGGTGTCGCATGGCCGCCCTCCGCGACCCGGGTTGCGCCCGGCGTCACGGCTAGCGGCGCAGGGCCTTGATCGTCTCGTGGGTCGTTCGCTCGTAAATATAGGGTTTCGCCGCTTCGTAGTCAATTTGGCCCTCGCGGCAAAGCTTTATCAGGGCCTGGTCCATGGTCTGCATGCCCTCGGCGGCCGAGGTCTGGATGGTCTGGTAGATGGCCTCGACCTTGCCGGACCGGATGTTGTTGCGGACGGCGGGGTTGGCCGCCATGAGCTCGCAGGCCGCCACGCGGCCCGATCCGTCCTTGCGGGGCAGGAGGACCTGGGAGATGACTCCCAGAAGGGTCGAGGCGAGCTGGGTCCGGACCTGGGGCTGCTGGTCGGTCGGGAAAACGTCCACGACGCGACTGACCGTCTGGGCCGCGCTGGCCGTGTGGAGCGTGCCGAAGACGAGGTGGCCGGTCTCGGCCGAGGTGATGGCGATGCCGATCGTCTCGTAGTCGCGCATCTCCCCGATCAGGATGACGTCGGGGTCCTGCCGCAGGGCGTACTTCAGGGCGTTGCGGAACGACAGGGTATCGCCGGTCGCGCCGACCTCGCGCTGGGTGACGTAGGACATCTTCGAGTTGTGGATGTACTCGATGGGGTCCTCGATGGTCAGGATGTGGTCGCGCCGGGTCCGGTTGATGGCGTCGACGAGGGAGGCCAGGGTCGTCGACTTGCCCGAGCCGGTCGGACCGGTGACCAGGACCAGTCCCCGCTTGGCCTTGGTGAACTCGGCCGCGGCCGGGGGCAGGCCTAGCTCGTCCAGGCTGGGGATGCGGTCGGCCAGGGCCCGGACGGCCGCCCCGATGCTGCCGCGGCTGGTGTGGATGTTGACCCGGAAGCGGCCGACCCCGGCGACGCCGTAGCCGAAGTCGAGCTCGTTGCGGCTGGCCGGATCGTTGACGAACATGTTCTGCTGGTGGGTCGTCAGGGCGGCGAAGAGGAACTCGCGCAGGCTGTCCGGCGTATAGCGTTCCAGGTCGTCCTGGGCCACGAGCTCGCCGTGGACGCGGAGCGCGGGCTTCAGCCCGGCGATGAGGTGGAGGTCGGAGGCCTTGAGCTCGACCATGCGCTTGAGGAGATCGTTGAAGGTCATGCGTCCTGCCTTTCCCGAAGGGCGGAAGCATACTCAAGCGGCCCGGCCGGGCGCAACACCGCCGGGGATGAAATCGCGTTCACCTTTCGGGGGGAGCCGGCCCGCGGGCCGCTACCAGGCGATGCCGTAGTCCTCGCCGTAGTTGCTGCTGCCGCCCCAGAACGTGCCGTGGACCCGGTCGAAGTAGATGGCGTTGATCGGGCCCGAGGTGCGGGGCTTGACCGACAGGACGTAGCCCATGGCCCGGAGCCGGTCCCGGACCTCGGGCGGCACGCTCTCGTGGATCTCCAGCTTGCCCGGGTAGGCCATGTGCCGGCCGAACGAATCGTGCATCTGGAAGCTGGTGATGTTCGGGGCCTCGCAGGCCTCCTGGACGGTCATGCCGAACTCGACGACGTCGAGGAAGAACTGAAGCAGGTTCTGGTCCTGGGTGTCGCCGCCCTGGACGGCGAAGGACAGATAGGGCCGGCCGTCCTTCAGGGCCAAGCCCGGCGTCAGCGTGGCCCGCGGCCTCTGGCCGGGACGGATGACGTTGAAGGGGTTCTGGCGCTCGTCGAGGACGAAGCTCTGGGCCCGCTGGCTCAAGCCGACGCCGGTCCGGCCGGCCAGGACGCAGGGCACCCAGCCGCCGCTGGGCGTGACCGAAACCACCCAGCCCGCCTTGTCGGCGGCCTGGATGGAGGTCGTGCCCGACCGGAAGGAGGCCTCGACGGCGGCCGCCTGGGCCTCGTCGAGCTCCTCCGCCCGGCCCCGGCCCCAGTCGAGCCAGCCGTCGAGGAAGCGGAGATAGGGATTGGCCCGGCCCTCGTAAGGGTAGGGATCGCCCGGCTTGACGTCGGGATCGTTGCGGTCGGGGCGGATGAGCTTGGCCCGGTCCCGGGCGTAGGCCTTGGAGAGCAGGCCGGAGATCGGCTCGGCCGGCGGCACGTACGGGTCGCCGTAATAGAAGTCCCGGTCGGCGAAGGCCAGGTTCATGACCTGGTAGAGCGTGTGGATGTAGGCCGCGCTGTTGAAACCCAGGGCGCCGAGGTCGATCGTCTCCAGCATGTTCAGGGCCTGGAGCATGACCGGGCCCTGTACCCAGGTCGTCAGCTTGTAGACGTCCAGACCTTTATAAGAGGTCGTCACCGGCTCTTCGAGGCGCACCCGCCAGTCCGCCAGGTCCTCCATGGTGATGAGATCCCCGAGCTCCCTGGCGCCGCGCACGAGCTCGCGGGCGATGTCGCCCTTGTAGAACCGGTCGTAGGCGGCGTAGATGGCCGCGCGGCGCGGCTTCCCGGCCGCCAGGGCCTGGCGCTCGGCTTCGACCAGCTTGGCCAGCGTCGCGGCCAGGTCGGGCTGGCGGAAGATCTCGCCGGGGCGCGGCGCTTCGCGGGCTTCGCCGAGATGGGGCAGCAGGACGGACCGGGACGAGGGCCAGTCCTTGATCCGGGCCTTGTCCTTCTCGATGCGGTCCGCCGTCTCCCGGTCGGTGGGGTACCCCTCGGCCAGGCGCATGGCGGGAGCCAGGACCTCCTCCAGGCTCATGGTCCCGAACTCGGCCAGCATGGTCAGGAGCCCCCCGGGCGTGCCCGGCGTCACCGCCGCCAGCGGGCCGTGTTCGGGCGGATAGTCCAGGCCCCGCTCCTTGTAGAATTGCGGCGTGGCCCCGGACGGCGCGACGCCCAGGGCGTTGACGCCGATGACCCGGCCCGTGCCCGGATGGTAGATGAGGGCCTGGGTCTCGCCGCCCCAGCTCAAGACGTCGTACATGGTGCAGACGGCCCCGAGCATGGCGCAGGCGGCGTCGACGGCGTTGCCGCCTTTGGCGAAGATCAGGGCCCCGGCCGTGGCGCCAAGGGGCTTGCCGGTGATGGCCACCCAGTCCTTGCCGTGGAGAACGGGCTTCTCGGTCCGCTGGCCGGAGGCCCTTCCGGCCGAAAGGCCCAGGACCAGAACGAGGACGGCCATGACGATCGCCTTCATCGCACCCTCCCTGCGCCGGGCCGCCCTAAAGGCCGGCCGGCCCCCAATCGTAGCTGAAGCCCAGAACGACGCCCCGGCTGCCGCACGCCAGCTTCGGGACGAGCCGCCGCGGACGGTCGTGGCCGCGGACGACCAGACGGGCGACCAGATGGCCGACGACCGCGCCGGCCACGATGTCCGACAACCAGTGTTTGTCCAGGACCGCCCGCGACATCCCCACGGCGGCCGCCGCGCCATAGGCGGCGGCGCCCACCCACGGCGAACGGGTTCGCAAGGCCAGGACCGTGGCCAGGGCGAACGCGGAGGCCGTGTGCCCGGACGGGAACGATTCATAGAGGTCGCTGCGGCCCTTCTCGAAGCGTTTGAAGAAGGCCGCCGGGCCGGACCAGTGATCGACGCCGTCGGCCACCGCGGGCCGCTGCCGGCCGGTCAGGCCTTTTAGGACGGCATCGACGAGGAAGGTCTGCAGGATGGCGCTGGCCGCCAGATACCCGGTGTCACGGGTCCGTTCGTCCCGGAAGATAAGGCCGGCCCCGAAGAGCGCCCCGGCCGCGGCGAAACCGCCCAGGCCTCCGATCTCGGTGACCACGGGGGCGACATCGGCGGCCCAAGGATGCCGGCCGGCATAGGACTGAAAAGCGTCGCGGCTGGACCCGTCCGTGGCCACCAGGACGCCCATGACGGCGCCCAGGGCGAACAACGGCGCGACGTCCTTGGCCCGGAGCCGGGCCGGCGAAGACCAGATCCGGCCGGCGTCGGCGAGGAATTCCCGGCCGGCCGTTTTCGGCGTCAGACGGTCCGGCGCGTCTTCGCGGCGGGCCGCCGCGGCCGGGGCGTCCTGCCCGGCCGCGGCCGCGCCGGCGGTCGGCCAGAGCCCCAGCACGAAAGCCGCGGCGAGGGCCATGACGCGGACGCGGAGGACCGGGGCCGCGGCGCGTTCCATGGCCGCGATTATACACCATCCCGGCCGTTCCCGGGCCCCTTTCTCTGTGCTATAATACGCGCCTTTAGCCGGCCTGCCGACGAAGAGACGAGGAGCGAGAAGCGCCCATGTACCGCATCGATCAGCATCCCATCCTGCCCATCCCCTACCGGCCCCAAGTCCCCTTCACTTGGAAAGGAAGTCCGTTGGAAGCCGCCGCGGGCGAGACCATCGCCTCCGCCCTTTTCGCCGCGGGCGTCCGCCTGTTCGGCCATCATCCCAAGGACGGCGCCGCCCAGGGCATTTTCTGCGCCAACGGCCAATGCGCCCAGTGCCTCGTCCTGGCCGACGGCATCCCGGTCAAGTCGTGCATGGAGCTCGTCCGGCCCGGCCTGCGGGTGGAGCCCGCCGAAGGGCTGCCCGAGCTGCCCCGCGTCGAGTCCCGGGGCCCGGTCCTGGCCGCCGCCCGGCCCATCGAGACCGTCCGCGTGCCGGTGCTCATCATCGGCGGCGGCCCGGCCGGCCTGTCGGCCGCGATCGAGCTCGGCCGCCGGGGCATCGAGACCCTGCTCATCGACGACAAGCACCGGCTCGGAGGCAAGCTCGTCCTCCAAACCCACCGCTTCTTCGGCTCCATCGAGGCCGTCTACGCGGGGACGCGGGGCATCGACATCGCCACGCGCCTGGAGGCCGAGGTCCGGGCCTTTTCCTGCGTCAAGGTCTGGCTCCAGAGCGCCGCCCTGGCCGTCTTCAGCGACCGCAAGGTCGGCGTCCTGGCGGAAGGCGCGAGGTACGTCCTCGTCGAGCCGGACATCCTGCTGGTGACCTCCGGGGCCCGGGAGAAGAACCTGGCCTTTCCCGGCAACACCCTGCCCGGCGTCTACGGCGCCGGGGCCTTCCAGACGCTGGTCAACAGGGACCTGGTCAAGCCGACCGAACGGCTGTTCATCGTGGGCGGCGGCAACGTCGGGCTGATCGCCGGCTACCACGCCCTGCAGGCCGGCATCGCCGTCGTCGGCCTGGTCGAGGTGCTGCCCGAGTGCGGCGGCTACAAGGTCCACCGCGACAAGCTGGCCCGGCTGGGCGTGCCGGTCTATACCTCGCACACGGTCGTCAGCGCCAACGGCCGGGAGTCGGTCGAATCGGTCACCATCGCCCGCGTCGATGACAGGTTCCGGCCGGTCCCGGGCACCGAACGGTCCTTCGCCTGCGACACCCTGCTCATCGCCGTCGGCCTGGACCCGGTCAACGAGTTCTACGAGAAGGCCCGCGAGTTCGGCCTGCCGGCCTTCGCCGCCGGCGACGCCGAGGAGATCGCCGAGGCCTCGGCGGCCATCTTCTCGGGCAAGATCCGGGGCCTCGAGGTTGCCCGGGCCCTCGGCCGGGACGTCGGCGAGATCTCGCCCGACTGGTACCGGACCGCGGACATCCTGAAGTCGCGGCCGGGCGCCACGGTCCACGAGCGCACGCCGGCCGCGGAGACCGGGGTTTTCCCGGTCATCCACTGTAATCAGGAGATCCCCTGCGATCCCTGCACGGCCGTTTGCCCCAACGACCTCATCGCCATGGACGCGACGGACATCCGCCTCCTGCCGAGCTTCGTCGGCGTGAAGGACGGCAAAGGCTGTACGGGCTGCGAGAAGTGCGTGGCCATCTGCCCCGGGCTGGCCATCACCCTGGTCGACTACCGGAAGGACGCCGAGTTCCCGACCGTGGCCATCCCCTTCGAGTTCCCCAAGGACCGCCTGAAGCCGGGCGACCGCGTCGTCGTCGAGGACACCGAGGGCGGGCCGCTCGGCGAGGTCGAGGTGGCGGCCGTCAAGGCCCTCAAGGCCAACGACCGTACCGTCATCGTCAAGGTCCGGGCCCCCCGGGCCTACGCCAGGAAGATCGCCGGCCTCCGGGTCCAGCCGGCCGAGACCGCCGAGCCCCTGGCCCGCTATGTCGAGCGCACGGCCGACGACGTCATCGTCTGCCGCTGCGAGCGGGTGACGGCCGGCGAGATCCGCAAGCTCATCCGCGAGGGCGTCCGGGACATCAGCGAGATCAAGGCCGTGACCCGGGCCAGCATGGGCTCCTGCGGGGCCAAGACCTGCACCCCGCTCATCCACCGGCTGTTCCGCGAGGAGGGCGTCCCCGACGCCGAGGTCGTCGACCAGCCCAAGCGTCCCTTGTTCCTGGAAGTCCCGCTAGGGACCTTCGCCGGCCTGGGCGGAAAGGACAACGGCCATGACAACGGCTAAGAGCTTCGACGTCATCGTCGTCGGCGCCGGCAGCGTCGGCACGCCCGCGGCCATGTCCCTCGCCGAGGCCGGCCTCAAGGTCCTGGTCCTCGACCGGGCCCCCAGCGTAGGCCAGGGCTCCAACAAGCGGGCCATCGGCGGCCTGCGGGCGACCCACTCGGACCCGGCCAAGATCCGCCTCTGCCTGCGCTCGCTCGAGATCTTCGCCACCTGGCGGGACCGCTTCGGCGACGACATCGAATGGTACAAGGGCGGCTACAGCTACGTGGCTTACCGGCCCGAGGACGAACGGACGCTCAAGGACCTCCTGGTCGTCCAGAAGGCCTCCGGGCTGAACATCGACTGGCTCGACGCGCCCGCCCTTCTCGAGGTCATCCCCGATCTCAACAGGGACGGCCTCATCGGCGGCACGTTCTCCCCCGACGACGGCAACGCCTCCCCGCTCCTGGCCGTGCACGCCTTTTACACCCGGGCCAAGGCGCTCGGGGCCGAGTTCCGGTTCAATGAGATCGTCACCGGGCTCCTCACGGCCGGGGGCCGGACGGCCGGCGTCCGGACGGACCGCGGCGAATACGCCGCTCCCGTCGTCATCAACGCCGCCGGACCCTGGGGCGCCGAAGTGGCGGCCCTGGCCGGCCTGGACGTCCCCGTCCGGCCGGACTCGCACGAGGGGGCCGTCACCGAGGCCGTGGCCCGCTTCCTCGGTCCCATGGTCGTCGACATCCGGCCCGTGGCCGGCTCGGCCAATTATTACTTTTACCAGCACGCCACCGGGCAGGTCATCTTCTGCATCACGCCCAGCCCGAGCCTCTGGGGCATGGACATCCGCGAGACCAGCTCCTTCCTGCCCATGGTCGCCCGCCGCATGGTCGACCTCATCCCCCGGCTCAAGAACCTCCGCGTCCGGCGGACGTGGCGGGGCCTGTATCCCATGACCCCGGACGGCTTCCCCATCGTCGGTTGGGCTCGCGAGCTCGAAGGCTATCTGCTGGCCGTCGGGATGTGCGGCCAGGGCTTCATGCTCGGGCCGGGACTAGGCGAGCTCGTGGCCCGGATGGTCGCGGGCCGGGAGACGGCGAACGACCGCCAGACGCTGGCTTACTTGAGCCCCTACCGGGAGTTCAAGGGCCAGGAGAAGCTGAAGTAGGCCGGCCGCCGCTCCTCTTCCGGATCCGCGGCCAAACGGCCAGGCGGAGCAGGATGGCCGCCGCCGCGAACAAGGCCACGGGCAGGCTCAACGAGGGCAGGACGGGCCGGAAGGTCCGGAAATAACGTCCCCAGCTTGCCGCCTTGAGCCCGGCCGCATGGGCCGCTCCCAGGATCAGCCCCGCGTACCCCGCATAGCGCAGGAAGAGGCGCCAAGCGCGTGGCCCCATCTTGCCGCGAGCCCGGTCGTTCGAAGCCAGGGCCATGAGGGCGAAAAGGACGAGCGCCACGAGACCCAGAGCCTCGGCGTGCCGGGTCCCCGGCCCGCTCTCGGACTGCAAGCCCAGGACGGGCAGGAGAACGTGCTCGACCGCGCCGTGGGCCAGACCGATCCAGAACCCGGCCAGGCCGAGGTCCTTGCGGTAGGCCAGCGCCATGGAGCCGGGCCGCGACAGGACGGCGATCCCGGTCAGGGCCATGGACAGGGCGATCAGGAACAGCGAGGCCGTGCCGAAGGATTTGTTGACCAGCGTGGCGTCGAAGCGCCGGACGGCGTCCTTCAGGAACTGGCGAACGAAAAAGTAGGCGCAGCCGAACGCGACCGCGGCCAGGGCCGCCGTCCAGGCCCGGCGGCGGATCCGGGCCTGGGGGCCGGCGGAGCCGGCGCGAACGGCGCTCATGGGGCTACCCTCGCGGCGGAAAACGGGCCCGGTCGCCGGGCCGCCGCCGGCCCGACAGCCGCTGTCATCGCTCTCCCTCGAAGATGAGCTGGCCGAAATACTCCGGCCGATGGAAATCCGGCTTCGGCGTTCCGACCGGGCTCCAGGCCCCGTAGTGCGGCAACGGCGTGTCGTCGCCGCACTTGTAGAAGTTGGCGGCCGCCCGGCGGCCGGGGGCGATGGCGTCCCCATAGAGCTTGCGGAAGAGCTCGAGCGGGATGTTGTACCAAACGGCCCAGTCGTCGGCGACTCCCGCCCAGGCCTCCGAACCGGCGTGGACGGAGAAGCCGGCCAGGTCCTCCGGCCAGAGCGGCTGGCGATGATCGCGGTCGGGGCCGAATGCGGCCAGGAGCGCCCCTCCCGAGTTCATCTCGAAATTGACATAGCCGAGCTTCTTCTCCGGGAAGGCGTCGACGAAGAACTCGACGCAGCTGTCCTTGTAGACGGGGTCCTGGAACCTGGTGTAGCGGGGCGGGGCCGGCTTCTCCGCGACCCGGAACTTGACATAAAGGAAGCGCTCGGACCAACACAATTGCGCTTCGACCCGGGGCCGGTAGCCGTTCGTCAGCCAGAGGTAATGGTCGACGGCCAGCGCCGGGATGCCGTCCCAAGGCATGGGCCCCGACTCCTCGTACCCGAAATCCTCGACCCGCCGGACCGTGTAGGAGGGCCGCTCGGCCGTGGCGTTCACCGGGCCGTGCCCCCGCAAGCCTGAACGAGCTTGCCGATGGCCTTGAGGACGGCCAGCTCGGCGTGGGCGGCCGGATCGGCCGCCTCCTCCAGCGTCTTGGCCCCGGCCTCGAGCCAGGCCGCCGGCTGGCCCTCGCCCTTGGCCAGATGCCCGAGGGCCTGCAGGCCGAGGCCGCAGGCCCGGGCCAGGCCGAAGGACAGCGGTTCGATCTCCCGCAGGGCCGGCGAGGCGGCCAGGAGCGCCAGGACCCGGGGATGGTTGTCCCTCCAGGCGGCAAGCGCCCCCCGCAGCTCCTCGGCCACGACGGGATCGCGCCCGGCCAGGTAGCGGTCGACCGTCCGCGAGAAGCCCACGGCGGCCAAGGACTCGGGCGCGCAGGCGTCGACGAACCGGGTGAACGGCGACAGGCTGGTGTACTCGGCCTGGCCGTGACGGGCGTAGCCTTCCAGAGGTTCGACGGCCTCGGCCAGGACCTTCAGGGGCGCGATGTCGGCCCGGCCCGCCAGGCGGCGCAGCAGCATGTCCTGGTTCTTGAGATGGAGCAGCCCCAGCTCTTCCAGGGCCCCCGACACGATCGGCAGGCGCCGGTACATGTCGTCGACGTTCCGCACGGAGACCGGCGACCAGAGCCGTTCGGCGATGGCGGCGGTCCGGGGCCAGATCCTCGAGTCGATGGTCTCGAACGTCACCAGCTCCGCCCACTGGGTCGCTTCGCCACCCAGGACCAGGGCCTTCTCGCGCTCGTCCAGGGGCACGCCGGCCGGCAGCGGGTCGTTGAGATAATGGAACTCGGCCGGCTGGCAGAGGTCGATGTAATAGCCGTTCGACAGCAGCCCCTGGTAGCCCTGCCGGGCCGCTTCGACCAGCGACTTCGTGCCGCGCCAGGACTGGATGACGATGTCGGTCGGCATGCCGGGCTGGAGGATCTCATCCCAGCCGACCATCTTCTTGCCGTGCTTGGTCACGATGGCGAGAAGGCGCCGGTTGAAGTAGGCCTGCAGGGCGTTGTTGTCGGCCAGCCCGCGTTTTTTCTTGAAGGCCTGGATGGCCGGATCGGCGTCCCACTGGTGCCCCTCGACCTCGTCGCCGCCGATGTGGAGATAGGGGTCGGGGAAGAGCCCGGCCATCTCCTTGAAGAAGGCGTCGAAGAAGGGATAGATCCTCTCGTCGGCCGGGTTGAACGTCGGGCCGAAGACGCCGAAGCGCCGCTCGATGGCATAGGGGCCGGGGGCGCTGGCGAACTCGGGATAGGCCACGAACCAGCTGGTCGAGTGGCCGGGCAGGTCGAACTCGGGCATGACCCGGATGCCGCGGTCGCCCGCATAGGCGACGAGGTCCCGGATCTGGGCCTGGGTGAAATACATGCCGTCCGAGCCGAGCTCGTGGAGCCGTGGGAAGGTCTTGGTCTCCACCCGGAAGCCCTGGTCCTCGGTCAGGTGGAGATGGAGCACGTTCATCTTGACCGCGGCCATGGCGTCGAGGTTGCGCTTGATGACATCGACCGGATGGAAATGCCGTCCGACGTCGATCATCAGGCCGCGCCAGGTGAAGCGGGGCCGGTCCTTGACCGCGACGCAGGGGAAATAGTAGCCCTTTTCGTCCGCGCTCAAGAGCTGCAGCAGGGTCTCCAGGCCGTGCAGGACGCCGAGGTCCGTCGGCGCCCGGAGCCGGACGCCGCCCGGCTGGACATCGAGCTCGTAGGATTCGTCCTCGCCGGGCAGGAGGCGGCCGGGGCGGTCGAAACCGAAGACGATGCCGCCTTCGCCGGCCGGGACCTGGGCCAGGAGAAAGTCCTGCCGGACGAACAGGCCGGTCCGGCCGGCCAAGCGGGCCATGAACCGGGCCGCGGCCTTGAAGGCCCGGTCCGCGGCGGCCCCCTTGGGGGCGGCCGGCCCGGAGCGCCCGATGATCAGGCCTTCATCGACGCGGAAGCGGCCTTGGCCGACGGTCACGCTCTCCGGCAGGGGCATGAGATCGAGCCAGGCGGCCGGCGCGACGGCGGGGGCCGCCGCGGCGGCGGAGCGGGCTTGGGCCCCGGCCCCGAAGGCGAGGCCGGCGGTCAGGAGCAGGCCGAGAACGGCCGGGGCGATGATCGAGCGTCGGGTCATGGCGACTCCTCTCCTCCAGGGCTTCGAGGCCTTTTTATAACATAGAGAGGAGGCGCGGCAAAGGCCCTGCCCGCGTCAGTCCGGGTTCTTCTCGACGACGATGGTCATGTTCGAGGCCAGGGCGGCGATGCCGCCGACCGCGGCCAGGATGGGGGCGGCGATGGCCCCGACGACGCCGATCGTCAGCGGGATCTCCATGAAGGTCTTGCCGTGCTCGTCCTTGAAGATGATGCGCCGGACGTTGCCTTCGTGGATGATCTCCTTGACCTTGCCCAGGACCTCGTTGCCGTTGACCCGGAACTCCTCGAACTTGGACTTGGCGTCCTTGGTCTCATCGGTCATGGCAGCCCTCCCTTCGTTCGTATTATAGCAGATGCCCCGGCCGTCGCCGGGGTCCTCAAAAAAGGAGACGTCAGAAGCCGGGAAAGAGTTCCTTCAGGACGCCGAGCGACTCCGGGAACAGCCCGGCCGGGCCCACCTCTTCCCAGGCGGCCGACACGACGCGCCAGCCGTCGCCGGGCCCGGGCCGCAAGCCAAGACGGAAGCGGTAGAGGACCCCGGCGGAACGGATGAGCCGCCGTAGGACCTGGGCGGCGCCGTGCGACAGCGACACGTCGCACTCGACCGGCAGAAGCCCGTCCGGCTCGGCCCCGCCGATCCGGGCCCCCAGCAGGTGGACGACGATGCCGCGGTAGCGTTCGAAGTGGCCCCGGAGCAACTCGACCGTCCGGGCGGCGTCACGGCCTTCGAAGTCCGCGTAGTCCGGGGCGCAGAGGGCCGCCAGTCCGGCGGCGTCGCGGGCGTTGGCCCGGCTCACGGCTTCCTCGAGGACGGCGCGGACGCGCGCCTCGACGGACGGCCCGCCGCCGCAGGCCGGGGCCAGCAGGACGGCGATGGCCATCGCCCAGGCCGCGGCCCGCCGGCTCGCCGGACGCCTCATCCGGCCCCCCCGCCGCCGCCCCCTCCCCCGCCTCCGCCGCCGCCGCTGAAGCCGCCGCCCCCGCCCGAGGAATAGTGGGCGGCCGAGGTGCTGGCCTGGCTGATCGAGGTGGCCGCGTGCTGGATGGTCGACACCATGTGCTCGATGCCGCCGATGTCCAGGGCCCCCGGCCGGCCAAGGCCGGCGTACCAGACCGGGGCCGCGGCCCGTTCGTCGCGGAGGATCAGCGGCAGCATCTTCAGGATCTTCTTGGCGTTGCCGAAGAGGATGCCGAAGACGAGATAGTGCTCCCAAAGCTTGTAGGCCTCGGGCGGGATCTCCTTGAAGTCGGAGAAGTCGTCAAGGAAGCGGTCCAGCCCTTTCCAGGCCTCGTTCTCGCGGGCCCAGGCCATGGTCCTCCTCTTCAGGGTCGGGATGAGGGCCAGGGACAGGATGAGCAGGACCGGGCTCAAGGTCAGGACGGCCGCCGGGACCGTGAAAAGGTAGAAGCGGTTGCGGGCCTTCAGGCTCTCGGGCTCGAGGAAGCCGAGCGGCTTGCACTCGTCCCGGACGGCCTTGGTCCAATCCCGGAACCACGACTGGAACTTCTGGGGGTGCTTCTTGAGATAGGCCTCGAACGCGGCGATCGTGACCGCGGCCCCGGGCGCGGCGCCGCGGTCCCCGGCCTCGTAGACGAAGGCCAGGAGCGACTTCTCGAAAGGCCGCAGGCCCGTCTCGGCCCGCTCGGGGTCCTTTTTGACGGTCAGGACGGTCTCGACGATCTCCTTGGAGCCGAAGAGCGTCTTCTTTGAAGCGTTGCGGTCCTCGATCTCCAGGACCCGCCGGCGGGCCAGGTCGAACAGCGTGGCCGTGAAGGCGGTCGTGGTCACGGTCCGCCCTTCCCGCATCAGGGACTGGACGACGGCCGGCGGCCGGTCGGCCGGCAGGTCGCGGACGTAATCCGGCAGGTTCTCGAAGCGATGGTCGCGGCCGACCGCGGACCAGGTCCGGTAGAACAGGACCAGCCAGAGCAGCGGGCCCACGATCTGCCAGACGCCCCAGGCGCCCAGGACCTTCAGCATCCGGCGCCGCGTCGCGGCCCGGCGCTCGGCCCGGGCCGCCTCGTCGGCCTGGGCCTGGCGGACGCGCTCGATGGTATCGCGAACGTAGCCGTCCTCCTGGGCTTTGATGGCGGCCAGGCTCAAACGGTCCGAAGGGACGCCGGCGACGAGCCCGGCGGGCCACAGGACCCGGACCTCGAAGAACTGGCCGGCGGCCAGGTCGGGGGCCGAGAAGCGGGCCGTGCGGGCGTCGACCACCTCGGCCCAGCCGGCCAGGGGGCCGTGCCCCCAGACGCGCAAGTCGTCTTTCGAGGCCAGCGGCTCCGGCAGGGTCACCGTGGCCTGGACGTTGCGGGCCGGCTTCTCCCAGCCGTCGCCGACGACCTTCCAATAGAGCTCGGTCACGTCGGGGTAGCTCGTGAGGCCGCCGCCGACGCGGTAGTGGATATGGAACGTCCGTCGCTCGTCCCGGGCCCGGTAGGACCAGCGGACCGTGAGCCGGCCGTTGTCCCGGTCGATCTCCGTTTCGAGGGCCCGGCCGGCCTCGTCGGCAACGGCGATGTCGGACAGGACGACGTCCCGGCTGGCCCCGGCGTGGTCCATCCGCAGCGGGACCGTGGCGAAGGCCCAGCTGAAGCTTCCCCGGAACTCGAAGGTCCGGTACTCGTCGACGGTGAAGGAACCGTCCTTGGCGATGGCCAGCTCGACCCGCACCTCGGGAAAATAGTAGTCCTTTTCTGCCGCAGGGGCCGGCCCGGCGGCCAGCGGCAGGAGCGCGGCCAGAAGGGCGGCGCCGGCCGCGAACGGGTGGAATCGAAGACGCTTTCCGATCATGGGTCCTTCCCTCATCGGCCTTTCAGGTACAGCTCGAGCACGGGGATCTCGACGTCGGGATGGCGAACGGGCAGGCGCAGGGTCAAAACATCCTCCGGGCCCCGGGCCCGCCCCCCGGGCATGAAACCCGACTCGGCGCCGCTGGCGACGATCGGGACCTCCGAAGCGTCGTGAAGGAGCTGGGCGTATTCGACCCGGCCGCCGAGCCCGTCCAAAGCCAGGATGCCGGCCGGCCATTCGAGCACGTGGACGTACAGGCGTCCGGCCATGGCGTTGTAGGTCAGCCGCCCGCCCGCCGGCCGGGGACAATCCGGCGGGGCTTCGCCGCAGCCGCGGATCGACCGGCCGTGGAGGGCCATCCACTCCCCGATCCCCCGAAGCCGGTCCATGGCCCGGGCGTCGAACGGGCCGCGGGCGGTGGGGCCGACGTTGAGAAGCATGTTCCCGCCCTTGCCGACGGTGTCGATGAGCAGGACGAGGAGCTGGCGGACCGATTTCCAGGTCGCCTCGTCGCGGTCGTAACCCCACGACCCCGAGAAGGTCTGGCAGGTCTCCCAGGGCACGGGCCGCCCCCCCTCGCGAAGCCCTTCCCGGGGCAGGAATTGCTCCGGGGTCCGGAAGTCCCAGCCGCCGGGCACGTCGAGCAGGTCGAGGCGGTCGTTGACCAGGATGCCCGGCTGCAGCTCCCGGATCATGGCCAGAAGGCGCTCCGAGCGCCAGTCCAGGCGGCCCTTGCCGCCGGGACCGGGGAACGAATAATCGAGGAACAGGGTGTCGATGCGGCCGTAACCGGTCAGCAGCTCCCGGAGCTGGCCTTCCAGGTAGTCCGCGTACCGGCCCCCGTCCCGCTGCCGGGTACGCTCGACATAGGCGGCGTCGTCGCGCATCGGGTGGAAGGCGTCCAGGGGGTAGTCCGGATGATGCCAGTCGAGCAGGGAGTGGTAAAAGCCGACCCGCAGGCCTTCCTCGCGCAGGGCTTCGACGAGCGGCCGGATGAGGTCCCGGCCGGCGGGCGTCCGCGGGGCCTTGAATTCCGTCAATTGGGAGTCCCAGAGGCAGAAGCCGTCGTGGTGCTTGGTGGTCACGACCGCGTAGGCCATCCCGGCGCGCCGGGCCGTCCGGGCCCACTCGCGGGGATCGTAGAGATCGGGGTCGAAGCGGGCGAAGTACCGGGCGTACGCCTCGTCGCTCTGGCGCTCGCGGCTGCGGACCCACTCGTGACGCGCGGCCAGCGCGTAAAGGCCCCAGTGGATGAACATCCCGAAGCGGGCCTCGGTCCACCACTCCATCGGGGATCTCCTTTCGGCCGGACGTCCTCCTTATTTAGCCCAGGTCGGAGGGAAAAGCAAGCCGGCCGGCGGCCCGCGCCCGGTCAGGCGGAGCGCTCGCCCTTGCCCCCGAAGATGTGGTCCATGAGGGCGAACTCGGTCTCCGGGTCGAGACCCGTGAACCGCAGCCCGGCCTCGAAGACCTCGTTGTCGTACAGGTCGCGGACCCAGCGGACCTCGGCCACGGCCCTGACGCGGCGGCGCGACCGGCCCAGGGTGAGGTCGAGCCGGACCCGCTCCCCGGGCTCCAGCCGGGCCCCGGTCATGATGCGCAGCCCGCCCATCGAGAGGTCGCGGGTCAGGGAATGGAAGACGCCAGCGACGCCGGGCCGCACCTCGCCGGTCAGGCGGGAGACGACGACCTTGTTCTCTTCGACGAGCCGGACGTCGCGGCGTCGGTCCCTCACGGCCGCCCCCGTCGCCCCGTCCCCCTGCCTTTGTCGTTCAACGCCCTCTCCCGCATGCCGGTCCTGGCCGCATTGGGCCGTAGGTTTAGTCGGTCCTGGCGCCGGAAGGCCGGACTTTGACTTTCGTCCCCTGAGGGACGTAGGATGAGGCTTCTTCACTTCGCCAAGGAGGCCGCCATGGCCGAACGGACCTTGCCCGGGCTTTTCGAGGACAGTGTCAGGGCCTTCCCCGCCAACGTCCTGATCTGGGAGAAGCGAGGCGGGCCCCGCTACGAGCCGGCGACCTACGCGGAGATGCGCGACCTCGTCCACGCCTTCGCGGCCGGGCTCCTGGACCTCGGCCTGGGACCCGGCGACCGGGCCGCGCTCATCGCCGAGGGCCGCCGGGACTGGGTCACGGCCGAGCTCGGCGTGCTGACCGTGGGCGCCATCAACGTCCCCATCTCGATCAAGGTCGAGGAGCTCGCCGACCTCAAGTTCCGCCTGTCCCACTCGGGCTGCCGGCTGGCCGTCGTCTCCAAGGGCCAGCTGGGCAAGCTTCGCCGGGTGCGGGCCGATCTCCCCGACCTCGTCGCCACCGTCGTTCTCGACCCCGTCGAGGGGCTTGGCCCCGAGGAGCACGCCTTCGACGACGTGCTGCGGCGCGGCCGCGAGCTGCTGGCCCGGTCCCCGTCCGCGGTCGAGGCGGCCCTGTCCCGGCTCCGCGAGAACGACCCGGCCAATATCTGCTACACCTCGGGGACCACGGCCGATCCCAAGGGCATCATCCTGACGCACCGCAATTACACCGCCAATATCGAGCACTCCCGGTCCCTCGTCGATTGTCCCGAGCACTACGTGTCCCTGCTGATCCTGCCCTGGGACCACAGCTTCTGCCACACCTGCGGCATCTACGCCATGATCAAAAGCGGCGCGGCCCTGGCCGCCGTCGAGGCCGGGCGGACGGGCCTCGAAACGCTCCGCAACATCCCCGGCAACATCCGCGAGATCCGGCCCCATTTCCTCCTCAGCGTCCCTTCCCTGGCCAAGAGCTTCCGCAAGAGCATCGAGAAGGGCGTCCGCGACAAGGGCCCCAAGGTCGAGGCCCTGTTCAAGCGGGCCTTGGCCCTGGCCATCGACTACAATGCCGAAGGCTGGAACCGCGGCCGCGGACTGCGGAAGCTCCGCAAGCCGGTCGTGGCCATCAACGACCGGCTGTTGTTCCGCAAGATCCGGGCGAACTTCGGCGGCCGCCTGGAGTTCTTCGTCGGCGGCGGGGCCCTGCTCGACATCGACATGCAGCGGTTCTTCTACGCCATCGGCCTGCCCATGTTCCAGGGTTACGGCTTGAGCGAGGCCTCGCCGGTCATCGCCTCCAACAGCCCCAGGGCCCACAAGTTAGGGTCGTCCGGGCGGATCGCCCCGGGCATCGAGCTGCGCATCTGCGACGGCGGCGGCCGGGAGCTCCCCGCCGGTCAAACCGGCGAGATCGTCATCCGCGGCGAGAACGTCATGGCCGGCTACTGGAAGAACGAGAAGGCCAGCCGCGAGACCATCCGCGATGGCTGGCTCTACACGGGCGATCTCGGCTACGTCGACGCCGACGGCTTCCTTTACGTCCTCGGCCGGCTGAAGAGCCTGCTCATCGCCGGCGACGGCGAGAAGTACAGCCCCGAGACGATCGAGGAGGCCCTGACGGAGGCCTCGCCTTACATCGACCAGGTCATGCTCTACAACGACCAGTCCCCCTACACCGTGGCCCTGCTGGTGCCCAACCGGGAAGCGCTGCTGGGCTGGCTGCGGGAGAAAGGGCTGACGGCCCAGAGTCCCGAGGGCCAGGAGGCCGCCCTGCGCCTGCTCCAGGGCGAGATCGACACGTACCGGGAAGGCGGCCGCCACGCCGGCCAGTTCCCGGCCCGCTGGCTGCCGGCCGCGGTGGCCGTCCTCGGCGAGGGGTTCACCGAGCAGAACCACCTGCTGAACTCGACCATGAAGATGGTCCGCGGCAAGATCGTCGAGGCCTACGCCGCGCGCCTCGAGCACCTGTTCACCCCGGCGGCCAAGGACATCGCCAACGAAGCGAACCGGCGGATCGTCTCCCGGCTCGGGGACGCCGCCTGACAAATTGACAACCCGCGGCGACTTGGGTTAATTAGGCCCTGGAGTCCGCGACAAGGAGTTCACATCATGGCTCACCAGCACATCCCCCTCGGGATCGGCGTCATCGGAGGCGGCTTCATCGCCCGCTTCCACATCCGCTCCTGGATCGGCGTCCGCGACGCCGATATCCGGGGCGTGTTCGATCCCGATGCCCGCCGGGCCCGGGAGGCCTGCGAACTGGCCCGCTCGCTCGGCGTCGGCCAGGCCCGGCCCTTCGCCTCGATCGCCGAGATGGCCGCCGACCCCGCTATCGGCGCCCTCTGGATCTGCGCTCCCAATTTCACCCGGACCGAGGTCATGGAGGAGATCGCCCACGCCGTCCTCAAGGGCCGGGCCGAGCTCCTGGGGGTGGCCTGCGAGAAGCCGCTCGGCCGCAACGCCGGGGAGGCCCGCAAGATGCGCGATCTGGCCCGCAAGGCCGGGCTGCTCGACGGCTACCTCGAGAACCAGGTCTTCTCCCCCGCCGTGGTGCGCGGCAAGGAGATCGTCTGGGCCCGCGGCGCCGCCTTGTCCGGGCCGCCCTATCTGGCCCGGGCCTCCGAGGAGCACAGCGGGCCGCACATGCCCTGGTTCTGGGAGGGCACCCTGCAGGGCGGCGGCGTCCTCAACGACATGATGTGCCACTCGGTCGAAGAGGCCCGCTTCATGCTCACCCCGCCGGGCGCGCCCCGCGACGTCCTGACCCCGGTGAGCGTCACCGCCTACACCAACTGCCTCAAGTGGCAGGAGCCCAAGTACGCCGCCATCCTCCACAAGACGAGCGGCGGCAAGACCGACTACTTGAAGCGGCCGTCCGAGGACTTCGCCCGGTCGCTGGTCGAGTTCAAGGACCGCTCCGGCAAGATCCTGGTCGTCGAGACGACGACCAGCTGGTGCTACGTCGGCGCCGGGCTGCGCCTGTCCATGGAGCTGCTCGGCCCCGAGTACGCCATGCAGGTCAACACGCTCGACACCGGCCTCAAGGTCTTCTTCAGCCGCGAGGTCCGGGGCAAGGCCGGCGAAGACCTGGTCGAGAAGCAGAACGCCGAGATCGGGCTCATGCCCGTCGTGGCCGACGAGGCCGGCGAGTACGGCTACACCGCCGAGAACCGCCACATGGTCCGGTCGTTCCTGGCCGGGATGCGGCCGGAGGAGAACTTCGACGACGGCGTGGCCGTGGCCGAGCTGCTCATGACCGCCTACCGGAGCGCCGAGCTCGGCCGGACCATCTCCTTCCCCTTCAAGGGGCTGGCGAGCTATGTGCCGCCCGTGGCCCGCGGGGAATGGAACCCCCGTAGCAAGTGATCCGAGAGGAGACCTCATGAAACGCATGCTCTTCATCGCCGTTCTGGCCGTGATCGTCCTGGGCGCCGCCGCCGCGGCCTCCGGGCCCGTCACCCCGCTCCAGGTCCGCCACATCTCCGCCGACCTCGAGAGGGCGGTCTCGACGACCGACTACGCCGGCGTCCGCATCAAGCCCTTCCCCTTCGCCTCGGAGGCCTGGACCTTCCGCAAGTTCACTTTCGTCGAGACCCTGGCCAAGCTCAAGGAGCTCGGCGTCACCGCGCTCGAGGCCTTCCCGGGCCAGGCCCTGGCGGCCGAGATGCCCGGGGCCAAGTTCGACGAGGCCATGACCGACGAGCAGGCCGCCTTTGCCAAGAAGGCCCTGGCCGACGCCGGTGTCACGCTCTACGGCTACGGCGTCTGCGACATCGGCACGACGGAAGCGAGCATGCGCAAGATGTTCGATTTCGCCCGCAAGATGGGCATCCGCATCCTGGTCTGCGAGCCGGCCGACGACGACTTCGGCCTGCTCGAGGAGCTGGTCCGGGAGTACGATATCAAGATCGCCATCCACAACCACCCCGCCCCGGCCAAGTACAACCTGCCGGAGACCGTGTTCGGCCATGTCCAGGGCAGGGACCTCCGCATCGGCTCCTGCGCCGACAGCGGCCACTGGATGCGCGGGATGAACGATCCCCGCGAGGCCTTCAAGCTCCTGAAAGGCCGCATCCTCGACGTCCATCTCAAGGACCGGACCGATTACGGCACGGCCAAGGGCGTCGACGACACGGCCTGGGGCTCGGGCAAAGGCCACATCCGCGACCTCCTGGCCGAGCTGACGCTCCAGGATTACGACGGGTACCTGACCATGGAGTACGAGAACGAGAAGGAGGTCGGCGACCCGATGCCCGCCTTCCGCAAGTCCATCGCCTACGTCCGGAGCGTCACCTATTACGACGGCTTTGCCCAGATCCTGCGGCGCGGCGGCAACGGTTACGAGAAGTCCGGCTGGAACCACTACGGCCCCGGCTACTTCGAGTGCGACCCCAACACGGGCGTCCTCAAGGGGCAGGGCGGCATGGGCCTGCTCTGGTATGGCCGCAAGCTCAAGGACTTCATCCTGGACTGCGAATTCAAGTGCTCGACCCCGACCACCAACTCCGGCATTTTCCTGCGGGTCCCCGAGGTCCCCGTCAGCGACGATTACATCTATCACGCCATCGAGATCCAGATCGACGACGCCTCGGCCGGCGTCCATCGCACCGGGGCGGCCTACGACATCGAGGCCCCGACGGGCCTGGCCTCGAAGCCGACCGGGGAATGGAACCATCTGCGGATCGAGTTCAGGGGCCCGCGCCTGAAGATCGAGCTGAACGGGACGATCGTCCTCGACTGGGAGGCCCGTCCCGGCGGCAAGGTCCGGGACCTGGCCCCGGAAGGCTACATCGGCCTGCAGAACCACGATAGCGTCTCCCCGCCCTTTTTCCGCAACATCTATCTCAAGGAGCTGTGACCCGGGGGCGGCCCCCCGCAACCGTGACCTGCAAGGAGGATCGCGCATGACCGTCCCCAAGAGCCCCCGCAACAAGCTCTTCTTCATGATGGTCCTGGAGTTCTTCATCTGGGGCGCCTGGCTGCCCCTGATCTATGGCTACCTGCCCAGCCTGGGGTTCAACCCCGTGCAGCAGGCCTGGATCCTGAACGCCTTCCCCATCGCCGCCATCATCGGCATGTTCTTCAGCAACCAGTTCGCCGACCGCCATTTCGCGGCCGAGAAGTTCCTGGCCTTCAGCCACCTTGTCGGCGGACTGGCCATGCTCGGACTGGGCTTCACCCGGGCCTTCTGGCCGTTCCTGGCCCTGATGTGGGTCCACTGCCTGTTCTACGTCCCGACCAACGCCATCGCCAACTCGATCGCCTTCGCCAACATGAAGGACTCCCAGAAGGAGTTCGGCATCGTCCGCATGGGGGGCACGCTGGGCTGGATCCTGGCCGCCTGGCCGTTCACCTTCATCCTGGTCGACTGGGCCCGGGTCCGGGCCGCGGCGCCGAAAGGGGCGGTCGCCTGGCTGGGCACGGTCCTGGGGTCCGGGCTGACCGGCCCGGCCCTGAGGCAGGCCACCAAGTGGACCTTTATCGTCGCCGGCGTCGCTTCGCTGGCCCTGGCCGCCTTCAGCCTGGTCCTCCCCCACACCCCGCCGAAGAAGAAGCTCCCCGGCGCCGCCGGCGCGACGGAGCGCTTCGCCTGGCTGGAATCCCTCAAGCTCCTGAAGCGTCCCTTCGTGCTGGTCCTGTGGCTGATCGCCTTCATCGACGCCTTCGTCCACAATCTCTACTTCAACTGGACCGGGACGTTCCTGGGCGCGGCCCGGACGGCCGGGGGCGTGGGCATCCCCGGCAACTGGATCATGCCGGTCATGAGCCTGGGCCAGGTCTCCGAGCTGCTGACCATGCTCGTCCTGGGCGTGGTGCTCAAGAAGCTGGGCTGGCGCTTCACCATGCTGATCGGCATCCTGGGCCACGCCCTGCGGTTCGCCGTCTACGCCTTCTTCGCTTCGGCGCCTTGGGCCATCGTGGCCATCCAGGTCCTGCACGGCATCTGTTACGCCTTCTTCTTCGCCACGGTCTACATCTTCGTCGACACCTATTTCCCCAAGGACGTCCGCTCCAGCGCCCAGGGCCTGTTCAACGTCATGATCCTCGGCTTGGGCGTCCTGGCCGCCAACACCCTCGGCCCCTGGCTGCTGCAGTCGGTGTTCACCCGGGCCGGAGTGACCGATTACCGGTCCATGTTCCTGCTGCCCTGCCTGACGGCGCTCGGCGCCGCGGTCCTGCTGGCCGTCGCGTTCCGGCCGCCGGCCCGGACCGAGGCCGCGGCCGAAACGCCGTAGGACCGGCCGGACCGGGAGGGCTGGCGCCGGTCAGAAGGTGAAGGTCAGCCCGGCGAAGGCGTAGTTGACCAGGGCGAAGGTGTAGACCTCGTCGTTGTCGGCGCCGCCCTCGAGAAGGCGATAGCCGGCCCTGATCCGGAGCGTCTTCGAGAGGTCCGTCCAGACGGACAGCGCGACGTCCTCGGCCCGGCCCTGCGGCGCGGCCAGGGCGTCGCCCTCGAAGAGAAGCCCCCATGCCGCTCCCAAGCGTCCGAGGACCCGGAAGTTGATGAGAGGGACGATGCCGAGGTCGGTCTTCTCGGCCCGCCGGGCCCCGTCTTCCAGGCGGATGAGGGCGTCTCGGACCTTGACCGTCAGGCCCAGGCCGGCTTCGAAGCGCGGCTTGCGGACCAGGGCGTAGCGCCAGGTCAGACGGTAGGAATTGAAGACATAGAGCGACCGGACCGGCTGGCCCGCGGCGAAGACCTCGCCGGCGAAGAGGACGTCCCGGTCGAACGCGCCCGACGACGGGAATCGGAACGGGGCGTAGAGGACCGAAAGCGTGTGGCGGGGGTGGAAGCTCCAGCTCAAACGGGCGCGCCCAAAGGCCCGGCTGGCCGGCTGGAGGTCCTCCGACAGCGAGAAGAGCGTGCCGCCGTCGCCGGGGACGCGGACGTCGTTGTAGCCGCTCCAGGCCAGCCCCCCTTCGACGTCGAAGGCCCATTGGGCCGCGGCCGGGGCGGCGGCCCAGAGGACGGCGGCCAGAGCGATAATGGCGCGTTTTCCGAGCATGGTTCCCTCACCTTCCTGCGCCTTAAAGGGCGCTTCGTATGAACAGGCCGGTCGGGGCCACCCCGGAGGGGGCGCCCCGACCGGCCCGGCTTGTCGCTAGAACCCGGGGCTGATGCTGACCTGGAAGTGCCAGCCGCGCACCGGCCGGTCGATCGGGTAGACGTAGTTCAGGCCCAGGATGAGATAGCCGAAGAGGTTCGTCCGCAGGCCGACGCCGTAGCTGCGCAGCGGTTTGCGCTGGCCGTCGCCGATGAACCAGGGCTTGACCAGGCTGGGGTCCTCCTGCCCGTTTTCGTCGTAGCCGCCCCACCAGTAGCTGGGGTTCGAGGCGTAGGCGATGCCCCAGTCGTAGAAAGCGAAGGCCTCGAGGGGCCAGGCGCCGTAGAAGCCCTTGCCGAGCCCGAGCAGCCCGAACAGCGGAAAGCGCAGCTCGAAATTGGCCATGAGCATCCGGCTGCCGTAGAGGCGGCTGAAATCGAAGTTCGTGGTCGGGTCGTTCTGGTATTCGGTCAGCTCGGCCGTGGAGATCGAATCGTAGCCCCGCACGAGGTCCCAGTACCCGATATAGAGGGGATAGAAGCGGGTGTCCTCGGCGTCCCGGCCATAGCGGCCGTAGTGCATGGCCCGGAAGGCCAGCGTGAACGGCTTGACCGGCATGATGTACTTGCGGAAATCGATGACCGCCGTGGTGAAGGCGACCTTGCCCATGGCCGGGGAGAGCTGGATGCCCAGGTTCTGGCCCAGGATGGGGCTGGTGGCCCCGAAGATGCCGGTGTCGTAGAAATAGCCGGCCGAGGCGTAGCCGTAGGCCAGGCTGGGCGGCATGTCGTCCGGGCGGGTCTTGCGGTAGTCGATGAGGTAGCCCGCCAGGTCGTAGATCCGCTCGTACACGGAGTGCTGGAAGTCCTCCAGGCGGAGGCCGCCGCTGAGCTGGAACCGGCTGACCTGGCTCAAGGGGTAGGAGCCGAAGACCGAGGCGTCATAGTTGATCAGGCGGTAGACGTCCTCGACCTCGTGGTAGAAGCCGTCCTCCCCGATGCCGAAATAATAATAGGAATAGGGATAGACGATGCGCTGGGCCGCCGCACCCCAGTTGAGGCGGCGGCGGTTGTTGAGGTAAGCCACGACGCCCGAGGTGTCGACGACCCGGGACCCGGTGAAGGCCGTGGTGACGACCGTGTGGTAGCCCAGCATGTCGCTCCAATAGGCGGCCACGCCGCCCGCGCCGTAGGTGCCATAGCGGTCGACGCCGACGGCAATGCTGGGAGGCATGACGTAGTCGAGGGTCAGTTTGGGCTTGTAGGGCACGACGGCGAAGGCCGTGTCCTTGGGCAGGCCGAAGAGGGGGTTCTTGAGCAGCCCGAGCAGCGACCCTTCCGGCTCGCTGCGCGGCGGCAGGACGGCCGGATTCCGGTCGAACTGGGCCAGGAAGGACTGCCCTTCGAGGACGGCCGGGTCGTCGATCGAATAGACCGTGTAATAGCCGTCCTGGTAGCCGGAGAAGACGATGCGGCCCGTGGCCGCGGCCACCGAGATCGACGGGGACAGCTCGGTGATGCCGGCCACCCCGGTGTAGAGGTTGGTGACCTGGGTGATCTTGGCCGAAGCGACGTCGATCCGGTAGATGTCGGTCTTGCCGTTCTGGTCCGAGAGGAAATAGAGGGCCCGCCCGTCGGCCGTCCACTGGGGATTGATGTTCTTGCCGGCCGGGAAGGCCAGCAGCTTCTGGACGCGGCCCGATTCGACGTCGAGCAGGGCCAGCTCGTACTTGCCGAAATCGACCCACTCGAGGTTGCTGGAGAACCGCTCGCTGACGAAGGCGATGGTCCGGCCGTCCGGGGACCAGACGGGCTGGAGGTCGCCGTAGACGTCACGGGTCATCTGCTTGAGGACGTTGTCGCGGAGGTCGTAGATGAAGATGTCCGACAGGCCGCCGGCCATGCCGGTGAAGACGACGTAGCGGCCGTCGGGCGACCAGGCGGGGCTCAAGATCTCGGCCAGCTCGTTGAACGGCACTTCCCGCTCGATCTTGTCCTTCTTCATGTCGATGATGGTCAGGACCGGGCGCCCTTTGGCGATGCCGGCGAAGACGAACTTGTCGCCTTTGGCGTCCCAGGCGCCGGAGGACTTGATGAACTGGATGCTCTCGAAGTGCGGGTCGACGGCCGTCGAGATGATCTTGCGGCGGATCTTACCGCTGTCGGCGTCGGCCAGGTAGAGGTCGACCGAGAACAGGTCCCGGCTGGACAGGAAGACGATGGACCGGCCGTCCGGGCTGATGGACGGGGCGATGTTGTAGGGGTTGGTCTCGACGCCCTTGAACAGGGGCTTGCCGGCCTTGTCCGGGGCCTGCGTCTTCTCGGCCAGGGGGCCGTAGGCGGCCTGGAGGGACTTGTGCCAATCATCCGAGAGCTGCTTGAGCTTGAGGCCCAGGACGCTCTCGAGGATGACCTCGTAGTCGCCCGAGCGGCCGACCGACTTCATCATCTTGCCGATGACCTCGTCGCCCCAGCGCCCGGTGATGTAGGCCCAGACGGCCTGGCCCCAGCGGTAGGGGAAGAACTTGTAGGAGTTGTCGAGCTTCTTGAGCTGCGGCAGCTCCTTGCGGCGGACGGCGTCGCGCATCCACATCGACGTGTTGGGGTCGACGGGGCCGATGGACAGGTACTCGGCCATGCCCTCGATGAACCACAAGGGGATGCGCAGGGCGGCGTCGTTGCCCCGGGCCTGGTCCGAGTGGCCGATGGCCATGATGTCGTACTGGAAGGCGTGGACGAGCTCGTGGCCGATGACGTGGTCGGTCTCGGCCATCGTGGCCCCGTACGGCAGGACGACGCGGCGCTTGAACGACTCGGTGACGCCGCCCGTCCCCTCGCCCATGATCTCGGAGATGACCGTGGTCTGCTGGAACTCGGGGCTGCTGGCGTAGAGGACCAGGGGCTGGCGCCCCTTGAGCTCGTGGTTGAACATGCGGGACAGCCGGGCGTACCAGCGCTCGGCCATCAGCCCGGCCAGCTTGACCGTCTCCTGGTCCTGGAGATAGAAGTAGATGTCGAAGTGGCGGGTCTTCATGATCTTGAAGTCGAATTTGTTGTACTGGACCTTGTTCTTGCCGTACCACTGGGCCCGCAGTGGGGCGACAGCCGGGCCGGCCAGGGCGCCGGTCAGGGCCAGGGCCGTCAGGACCTTGACGATCGGGGATTTCCGCATCGGGATTCTCCTTGGGTCTGCGCTTGACGAGGGCTGACAGGTTCCATCGGGATGCCCCTCCCGGACGGGAGGTCGGGTTGCACGCATAGGTCGAAACTCCTTTCGACCCCTTTCCGCGGATATCTTAGCAATTCCGTAGTCTTTTGTCTATATGGTCCCAACGCCGCCGGCGGCCCGGGCGTTGCGCCGGGTCCCGGGACGGGACATCCGGCCCGGCGATTGACCGGGACGGCGCGATTGCGGTAAGATGGCGCTCCGGACATGACGATAGAGATCATCGCGATATTGGCGGTCATGGTCGCCGCATACGCCGCGGCCAAGGCGGCCAAGCTGTCGGTCGAGATCGGCATGTTCGCCGCGGCCCTGGCCGGCGGGCTGGCCGGGGCCTTCCTGCGGACCCCGCCCCTGTCCGAGCTGGGCCGCCATCTCGTCGAGGGTTCCATCACCTACCTCGACGTCATGCTGGTCTTCTTCACGGCCACCTTCTTCATGGCCATCGTCGACGAATCGGGCGGGGTCGTCTACGCCGTCCGGGCCGTGCTGCGGGTCTTCGGCCGGCAACGGGTCCCGGCTCTCCTGGCGCTGATGGTCATCGTCCTCGTCCCCGGCGCCCTGACCGGGGCCGGGAGCGTCTCGCTGCTGGTCGTCGGGGCCCCGGTGGCCATGGCCCTGGGACGCCTGGGCGTCCCGCCGAAGCGGGTGGCGGCCATCCTCTTCATCATCGCCGGATTGAGCGCGGCCGCCCCGCCCGTCAACATCTGGGCCATGATCCTCTGTGCCGGCACGGCCATCCCCTACGTCGGTTTCGAGTTCACCCTGGGCATCCCGGTCCTTCTGTTGGGGGCCTTCACCGTGCTCGTCCTGGGCCTGAAGCGCGGCCCGGAGGCCGGGACCGGCCCGGTCGAGCTTCCCGAGCCCCCGGCCGGCATGACCTGGTGGCGGGTCCTCGTCCCCTTCCTCGTCTTCTTCGGCCTGGTCGCCGCCTACCGCGTCTGGCCGTTCGCCACGCCCATCTTCGGCCTGGCCCTGGAGTTCGCCCTGGCCGCCCTGGCCGCCGTCCTGGTCAGCCCGAAGCGGATCGCCGTCCCGGCCCTGGCCCGGGCGACCGTCCGGCGGCTGCTGCCGCTGCTGGCGACCACGGCGGTCGTCGGCATGCTCCAGCAGATCATGACCGCCACCGGCGTCCGCGGCCTGATCTCCTTCGCGGTCATCTCGACGCCCCTGGTCCTGCTTTTCATCCTGCTGCCGGTCATCATCCCCTATTCGGAGGGCGTCCTGACCTACGGCGCCGCGGCCATCATCGGCATCCCGCTGATCTGGTTCCTGGACTCGATCGGCTATCACGCCACGGTCGTCATCGCCGGCTTGAGCCTGCTCTGGCCCCTCGGCGACGGCCTGCCGCCGACCGCCCTGATCGGCCGTTTGAGCGTCATGGTCTCCGGCTACAAGGGCTCCTATAAGGAGTTCTTGAAGGCCACCTGGCTGCCCTGGCTGGTCATCACCGCCGTGGCCATGGCCATGGTCCTCTTCAGCGCCAAGCTGGCCTTCCTGGTCAAGTGGAGCATGTAGGAGCGGAACCGACGATGCTCGTCATGATCGCCTACTACCTGATCACGGCCGGGCTCCTCGGCCTGGCCGTCTGGAACTTCGTCCGGGAGAAGGACAAGCGCCAGGACCTCGTCCTCTACGCCCTGGTCATCATCCCGCTCCTGCTCCGGCTCTTGAGGTGGAAATGAGCGCCCCCGGAACGGCCCGCTTCGCCGGGCCCAAGGCGGCCCTGGCCGCCGCCGTCGTGGCCCTGGTCGTCTGGGGCGGGCTGCCGCTCCGGCGCCACCGGGGTTTCGATGTGCCGGTGGTCAAGGGCCCCGGAGTGACCCGGGTCGTCCGGTTGAGCGAGTATTCCCCCGCGCTCAAGGGCACGATGGCCGACACCTGGATCTACGTCCTCGAGGGCCGGGCCCCGGGCGGCAAGGCCCTGCTCATGGGCAACACCCATGCCAACGAGCCGGAGGGCATGCTGACGGCCCTCCTCTTCATCGAGAACGCGGTCGTCGAGAAGGGCACGCTCTACGTCATCCCCTTCTTCAACAACAGCGGCAGCCGCAACACCCGGGCCGGCGACGGCTACCCGCTCTACTTCGACGTCGCCACGGACTGGGGCGCCCAGCGCTTCCGCTACGGCAACCGCGACGCCTCCCCCCTGGACCAGTGGCCCGACCCGGACGTCTACATCCACTACCCCGACCGCCAGCTCCTGTCCTACATCGATGTCCGCAACACCAACCGGACCTGGCCCGGCCGGGCCCGGGGTCCGCTGATGGAGCGGGTGACCTTCGGGGCCATGGAACTCATGCGCCGCGAGGCGGTCGACGTCGCCGTCGACATCCACGGGGCGGAGACCATGTTCCCGGTGACCAATTGCATCGTCGCCCCGGAGAAGTCGGTCAAGATCGCCACCCTGGCCTCGCTGACCGTCAAGGCCATGGAGGGTTTCGAGAACCATGTCGAGCCCTCGCCGGCCGGCTTCCGGGGCCTGTCCCACCGCGAGATCGGCGACCACGGCCCGTCCCTGCCCTTCCTGCTCGAGGCCCCCATCCCCTTCCTCGACCAGCCCACGGGGCCCAAGACGGTCAAGCTCCTGCTCGACGGCCGGGACCCCTTCCTGTTGAGCCTGTCCAAGAAGAAGAAGCTGTTCGTGCCTTACGACGAGAGCGGCTGGCCGCTGGAGAAGAGGGTCGGGCAGAACCTGTCCGTGACCCTGGAGATCTTCCGCCAGTTCTCTAAAAAGACCCCGGAACGGCCCCTGGCCGTGCGGGGCGTGCCCCGCTACGCCGACGTGGTCAAGGCCGGGGTCGGGCATTTCTTGGCCGACCCCGCCCAGGCCCCGGCCGGCGGCGTGGTCATGAATTGATCGGGCCGGCCCCGCGCGCCGCCCGGGAGGTATCCGCGATGTCCTTCAAGCGTATGTTCCCCGCCCTCGCGGCCGTTGCGGCCGTCCTGCTCCTGGCCGGCGGCGTGACCTTGGACCGGGCCGCCGCCCCGGCCCCCGACGATCCCTCCTCCGAGGCCTGCACGGTCATCATGGTCGGCAAGGACGCCTCGACGGACGGCTCGGTCATGAGCACCCACGCCGCCGACTGCGGCGTCTGCGATTTCGTCTGGCGCCACGTCCCGGCCGCCGATCCCAAGCCGGGCGAGAAGCGGCGGCTCTACAACATCGACCAGATCCGGACCTGGCCGCCGGCCGAAGGCGGCAAGTGGGCCGCGGTGCTGAAGGACCCGACGGCGGTCGAGATCCCCCAGCCCGCCCACACCTACGCCTACCACCACTCCATCTTCGGCTACATGAACGACCAGCAGCTGGCCATCGGCGAGTCGACGATCGGCAACGTCCGCAAGATCGGCAACCCGACGCCGACGCCGGCCACCAACATCACCATGCTGACGCTCCTGGCCATGGAGCGCTGCCGGACGGCCCGCGAGGCCATCCGCTTCATGGGCGAGCTGGCCGAGAAATACGGCTACGGCTACCACGACGGCGGCGAGATGCTGGCCGTCTCCGACCCGCAGGAGATCTGGGTCTTCGAGATCATGCCCGTGGGTCCGCTGTGGACGCCGGCGACCGGCAAGCCCGGCGCCGTCTGGGCCGCCCAGAGGGTGCCCGACGACCACGTCGCCGTCTGCACCAACGAATCGATCATCGGCGAGCTCGACCTCGGCAACCCCGACGCCTTCATGGCCTCGGCCCACGTCGAGTCCTATGCCGTCGAGGCCGGTCTCTTCGACCCCAAGGCCGGCAGGCCCTTCAGCTGGAAGCGGGCCTACTCGCCGACCGAAGGCAGCGCCGTCAGCACGGGCGGGCGGCGGTCGCGGACCTGGAGGTTCTTCGACCTGGTCGCCCCGTCGCGGAAGTTCAAGCCCGAGACGCCCAACATGGACTTTCCCTTCTCGGTCAAGCCCGACCGCAAGCTCTCGCCCCAGGACGTCATGGCCCTGACCCGGGACAAGTCGGAGGGCTCGGTCTTCGATCCCGTCCTCGGCCTGCGCGGCGGCCCGTTCAAGAACCCCAACTATTACAAGGGGACGCGGCTGATCAGCGTGCCCAACGTCGAGTACACGACCCTGACCCAGTGCCGCTCCTGGCTGCCGGCCCCGGTCGGCGGCCTGGTCTGGGTGGCCCTGGGCGCCCAGGACACCTCGTGCTACGTCCCGTTCTACGCCGGGGCCACGGACGTCCCGGCCTCCTTCAAGGTGGGCGACCATTTCGTCCTCGACCGCCGCTCGGCCCGCTGGGCCTTCGACTACGTCGACTTCCACGTCCAGGTGGCCTACAACGCGGCCATCGAGGACGTCCGGGCCGCCCGGAAGACCTGGGAGGACGGCGCCTTCGCCAAGGTGGCCGAGGTCGACACGCGGGCGGCCGAGCTCTACAAGCGCAGCCCCAGGGAGGCCCTCAAGTACGTCACCGGCTTCACCCTGAACAACGCCCAGAGCGTCGTCGACGCCTGGTGGAAGCTCGGCGACGACCTCTGGGTCAAGTACAACCACCTGGCCCTCTACGACGCCGAGAAGCGGCGCAGCGGCCGCATCCCGACGGCCAGCCCCGAGTGGTGGAACAAGGCCGTGCGGGCCTTCGACGTCCTGGCCGAGCCGGACGTCAAGAAGTAAGGTCTTTCCCGAGAGAAAGGAGCGAGCCATGAAGATGAAGCACGCGGGCGCCGTCGCCCTGGCCCTGGTCCTGGCCTTCGCGCTGACCGGCCATTCCGCCCCGGCCCGGGACGCCTCCGCCGATACCGGCCTGGCGGCCGTCCGCGGCGAGGGCTGCACGGTCATCATCGTCGGCAAGGACGCCTCGACGGACGGCTCCGTCATCACCACACACACCTGCGATTGCGGCCTCTGCGACTGGACCTTCCGCCGGGTCGCCGCGGCCGACCACAAGCCCGGCTCGACGCGCAAGATCTACCATGTCTCCCAATACCGGACCTGGCCCCCGTCGGAGGGCCTCAAGTGGGACCTCATCAAGAAGGACTACGCCGGGATCGACATCCCCGAGGCGCCCCACACCTACGGCTATATCCACGGCAGCTTCGGCTATCTCAACGACAAGCAGGTGGCCATCGGGGAATCGACGATCGGCTGCCAGCGCAAGATGGTGAACCCGACCCCGGCGGCCAAGTTCGACCTGACCATGCTGACGCTCCTGGCCATGGAGCGCGGCGGCACGGCCCGCGAGGCCATCCAGGTCATGGGCGCCCTGGCCGAGAAGCACGGCTACGGCTTCCACGACGACGGCGAGATGCTGGCCGTGGCCGACCCCAAGGAGGTCTGGATCTTCGAGATCATGCCCGTCGGCCCGCTGTGGACACCCGAGAGCGGCAAGCCCGGCGCGGTCTGGTGCGCCCAACGCGTGCCCGACGACGAGGTCAGCGTCTGCCCGAACGAGAGCCGCATCGGCGAGATCGACCTGGCCAACAAGGACTTCTTCATGGCCTCGCCCAACGTCGTCTCCCTGGCCGTCGACTTGGGCTTCTACGATCCCAAAAGCGGCAAGCCCTTTAATTGGAAGCGGGCCTACTCCCCCGTCGAGGGCAGCGCCGTCAGCACCAACGGCGGCATCCAGCGGCTGTGGCGGTTCTTCGACCTGGTCGTCCCGTCCAAAAAGATCAAGCCCGAGACCCCGAACATGGACCTGCCCTTCTCGGTCAAGCCGGACAAAAAGCTGTCGGTCCAGGACGTCATGGACATGACCCGCGACCGCAGCGCCGGCACCCCCTGGGACCCCCTCAAGGGCATCCGGGGCGGGCCGTTCAGCAACCCCAATTACTACAACCGCCGGGCCCCCCGGGTCATCGACGACGGCCGGGCCGAATATACCACCGTCACCCAGAGCCGGGCCGGCCTGCCCGACCCGATCGGCGGCCTGGTCTGGATCGCCTTCGGCTCCCAGGACACGGCCTGCTACATGCCCTTCTACGCCGGCGTCACCGAGATCCCCAAGTCCTTCTCCGTGGGCGACCACTGGACCTTCAGCCGCGACGCCGCCCGGTGGGCCTTCGACTACACCGATTTCCACGTCCAGGTCGTCTACTCCGAGGCCATCAAGGACGTCCAGGCGGCCCAGGCCAAGTACGAGCGCGACCTGGTGGCCCGGATCGGCGAGATCGACCAGCAGGCCCTGGCCCTCTACAAGAAGAAGCCGGCCGAGGCGGCCAAGTTCCTGACCGGGTTCTCGCTCAACAATGCCCAGACGGTCGTCAACGCCTGGTGGAAGCTGGGCGACGACCTGCTCGTCAAGTACAACCGCCTCTACCTCTACGATACGGAGAAGCGGAACTACGACCGGGCCAAGCCGGCCCTGCCGGAGTGGTGGAAGAAGGCCGTCCGGGCCCTCGACATCCTGATGGAACCGGACAAGAAGTGACCCGGAGACGAAGGAGACCCGATATGACCCCACGCACTCTCATCGGCCTGGCCGCCGCGGCGGTCCTGGCCCTGTCCCTCCCGGCGGCCGGGCAGACCGTCCCCAAGTCGGCCCTGCCCATCCTGACGACCTCGGCCGGCCAGAGCACCGACGTCACCACCCTCAACATCGTCCTCGACGAGGCCGGCCTGGCCTACGATTACTGCGACGTGCCGACGGCCGAGATGGCCGCCGACGGCGTCGGCCTCGGGGGCCGCGAATCAGGGCCGGGCTTCCACATCGAGTCCACGACCGACACGGCCAAGTACCCGGCCGGCACGCCCTACAAGGCGGTCCTGTTCGCCATCGGGGCCAGCCTCAAGGGCATGGGCGCCTCGGGACTGACGCTGGACAGCGAGGAGGCCCGGCTCAAGAAAGTCCTCGAGTACTGCCGGCAGAACAAGATCTTCATCATGGCCGTGCACATCGGCGGCGAGTCCAAGCGCGGCCCGGCCGGCAGCGACAACGAGCGCATGATCGACGCCGTGGCCCCCTTCGCCGACTACATCGTCGTCACCAAGGACAGCAACAAGGACGGCCGGTTCACCAAGATCGCCCAGGCCAAGAAGATCCCGATGAGCGAGATCGATTACGCCCTGGGGCTCGTGGACATCGTCAAGCAGGTCTTCCAATAAGCCGGCGTCGAGAGCGGCCGGGCGGCTAGCGGAGCCTCTCCCGGGCGGCCGGGATGGAAGCGCCGATCCCGACGACGAGGCGGGGGCCGTCCGGCCTGAACGCGGCATAGCGGCCCTTCGGATCCTGGAAGACCGGGGTCCCATCCCCTCCGGCCTCGATCCGCTTGAACCTCGCCGAGGCCTCCAGTCCGGCCCGGAGCTCGTCCCAGGCTTGGGCCCGGACATCCTCCCGGCCGTAATCCAGGAGGATCGCGGCCGTCCCGTCCTCGTAGTCGCCCTTGACCGCGGACCGAAAGGTCAAGCCGCGGGCCGTGGAGAACGGATAGAGGTTGTTCAGGCCTAGGAGGCCCTTGACGTACTTGACGCTGCCGGGCCGCAGTCCGGCCGGGGCCAGCTCGGCCACAAGGGCCGGCGGACCGGCCGGATCGGCGACGCAGGCGTCGACCGCGGCCGCCAGCGCCTGGAGCCCGGCGATCGTCCCGGGCGACTCGTCGAAGCCCGTCAAGGTGGCCAGGTAGCGCCCCTCCCAGAAATTCAGATAGTAATCCTCCAGGTCGCCGCCCGCCCCCAGGGGGACGCTCTTCCCCTTGCCGGAGCGCTTGAAGCTGTAGATGCCGTAAGCCGCTTCCGGCGAGTCCATCTCGAAGATCTCGAGGGAGACGGACCGGCCGCCCGCGTCCTTGTAGTCCTGGACGGCCACCCGCCGGAAGCCGTATTCATGGTAGATCTCAGCCCCGCCGTCGATGTAAGTGTAGAGGTCCTCGCCGGCGAATTCCTGGGCGTCCCCGTCCCGGTCCCAGCCCGGCACGGCGCCGTTGCCGGGCAGGAGCGCGGCCGGCGACCCCTGAAGGGCCGGCCCGGGACGCGTGGGGCCGGCCAGGCCGCCCGGCGATGACGCGGCCAGGCCCGCGAGAAGGGCCAATAGGGCCGCCCGGGCCCCTCGGCCTGCCCGACCGACCGGAGCCCGCTCCCCCGCCGCGCCCATCAGGCCCGGGCCTCCCGGAGGCCCTTCCGGCCCGGCGAGATCCGGCCCAAGCCCTGGTCGGCCGCCCGCGTGATGTGGACGACGTCCTCGGCCCGGAGTCCCCAGAGGGAAGCGCAATAGGCGTCCACGGCCACCCGGTCGGCCCCGGCCACGACCTTGTGCGGCTTGGCCAGCTCGCCCGGGCCGAAGGGGCCGTTGGTGACGATGAACTCGGTCGCGTCGACGACGTTGAGGGCCGGCTTGACGGCCTTGTTCAGGTCGACGATGGACTGGTCGAGATGGGCGATGTCGTCCGGATCGGTCTTCCAGTTCGGCCGGTGGAAGGTGCGGTTGTTCGCCGGCGAGTTCAGGCCCATGAGGTTCTTCATGCTCCCGGTGAACTTGTTGCCGGCATGGTCCTTGGTGATGGGCATGTTGATCAGGACATCGTAGTCGGCCAGGGCGGCCAGGACCCGGGCCTCTTTGAGGGCGACGCCCCCGGGCACGGCGACCGGCTTGAACAGGGCCTCGTCCTTCTCGAAGATCCTCAGCCTGGCGCCTTCGGCCTCGAGAACGGCCTTGAGGCCGGTGTCCTCCCACTGCTTGACCGTCTGCCAGCTCAAGGCGCAGACCTCGGCCGCGCCGGCCTCCCGGCAGAGCCGGATGACGGCCCGCAGGACCTCGGGCTTGGTGAACGAGCCGGGGTGGCGGCTCTGGACGTTCGGCAGCAGGGCCACCTTGGCCCCCCGGGCCACGAACTTCTTCATGCCGCCGAGAAGCTCGACGGCCTTGGCCGCCGCCGCGCCGAAATCGTCGCCGACGCCCACCCCCACGACCGGGGCGGTCCGGGCCGCCGACACGACGAGCGGCCGTCCCAGCACCAGGGCCGCCCCGGCGCCGACGCCGGCCTTGACGAAATCGCGCCGACAGATCGCTTTCTTCATGGGTCCTCCTCGCGCGGGGTGCCGCGCCCGGCCATTGTCTCACACCCCCCGGCGGGCGTGCAACGCTGTGGCATCGCGGCGCCAAGTGTGATAGAAAAAAAGCATCCGGACCGAGAGGAGCCCGCCATGAGCCGCACCGCGAACCGAACCCGCCGCGCCTGGACCGTCCCCGCCTCGGGGCTCCTGGCGATCCTCCTGCTGGCGCCGTCGTTGCGGGCCGCTCCGCGCGGGCGATACCTGGCTTACGCCCGGGCCGCCGCCGACTGGACCTGGGCCCACAAAACCGAGATCCTGGAACAGTGGCGCAAGACGTTCGACCCGCTCAACGTCTTCGGCTACCGGGCCCCGGGCGGCCTCCTGGAAACGGCCGTCATCTACGCCTATCTCTACGAGACGGAGAAGCGGCCCGAGTACGCGGCCCGGGCCAAAGAGATCGTCCTGACCTACGGCGACTACCGGGCCGCCTATCCCGAGTCCTCGATCAAGCTGCGCTCGGACTACGCCGACGGCGTCCCGGCCCTGTCCGATTTCTTCACCGTCATGCGGTACATCCGGGCCTACGACACCCTGCGCCGTCTCGGGCGCCTGACGCCGGCCGAAGAGAAGGCCGCGGCCGATCTCATCGCCGGCAGCATGCGCTATCTCCTGCGGACGGCCGAGTGGGGCCCGATGAACCGGTCGGCCCTGCGGGCCGAGTCGCTGGCCTGGGCCGTCCGGGCCCTGCAGGGCCATCCCGAGACGCCGCGCTGGGAGATGCAGCGCCGGGCCCTCGGCGACGACAACTGGGGCCACTGGCAGATCGAGGATGCTACCATCTACAACGGGGTCTGGCTCTACGCCCTCCTCGGCTACGCCGACGCCCTGGGCCGCATGAAAGACCTCTTCGCCACTCCCCCGATGCTCTATTACGCCCCTTATTACCTGAACCTGATGTGCCCGGCCGGGATGGTGCCCGATCTCGGCGACGCCCACTGGACCTCCAATTGGACCCATTTCCTGGTCTATTTCGAGGCCGCGGCGGCCGCCCTGAAGGACCCGGGCCTGAAGTGGGCGGCCGAGACGATCGCGGCCAAGTTCGTGGACTTCTCCAAGCCGACCAGCGCCGGCCTGGGCGCCATGCTCCTCGACGCCTATCGCTGGGGCACGGACGCCGTCAAACCGGTCCCGCCCGCGTCGCTGTCCATGGAGGTCCTGGAGGACATCGTCGGCAAGAAGATCGTCTTGCGCGACGGCTGGTCGCCGCGGTCGGACTATCTCCTGCTCAACTACCGCGACGAGGGCGACGGCGGCCTGAATTACCGCGACTATCTCCGCGACACCATCCCGGTCGAGGAAGAGAAGATGACCCACGGCCACGCCGACGAGAACAGCCTGGCCCTGCTGATGTCGGGAGGCTCGGTGCTGCTCCATGACGGCGGCTACCGCGACTACATGCCGTCCGGCCCCTACGGGGCCTTCCGCCAGGACTACTTCCACAACCGCCTCTGCGTCCGGCCCGAGAAGATCTTCTGGGGCCAGAAGGCGGGCGAGTTCCGCTACAGCGTCCGCGACGCGGTCCCCGGCCAGTCCCTGCTCGAGTTCATGCGCGACGCCGGCTCCTATCGCCGGGTGCGGACGCAGAAGGTCGACTTCCTGACCTTCGAGGACTTCGATTACGCCCGGACCCGGGTCGTCGACGAGGATTGGGGCTACGAGGCCGACCGGGTCGTGGTCTACGTCAAGGACCCCGGCTGCTACGTCGTCTTCGACATCTTCAAGGCCCGCCGCGAAGGCTATTTCACTCTCGGCGCCCTCTGGCACACGCGGGTGATCCACGATCGCGGCGACCATTGGTACGACACCGGCTACGACCGCATCCAGACGGCCGAGCTGCCGCCGGACAAGCGGCTGCTCGTCCTCTTCCCGTCGTCCGAGCCCCGCCTGGAGGGCGTCGAGCCGGAAAAGCGGCACTATCAGGACGAGTGGCTCATCCACCAGAGCTGGGCCCAGCACTTCGAGCTCGGCCAGACCTGCACCCTGGTCACGGTCCTCGTGCCGCACGGCGCGGCCGAGGACCCGAAGGCCTGGCTGGGGCGGGTGTCCGCCGCCCCGGCCGGCCCGGCGGGGGCCGCGGCCGGGGTGATCATCACCTCCGGCGGGCGGGAGATCGTCGTCGGGGTCAAGGCCGACCTGCGGCGCGACATCAGCCGGGACTACCGCCGCCCGCGCTACACCTACGACGCCGGCCGGATCGAGGTGGCCGGCCTGGAGACCGACGGCGACGCCCTGGTCGCGGCGATCGGCGGCGGGGAGATCTCCTACACCGTCGTCAATCTGACCAGGGCCCTCTACCGGGGCCGGACGCTCGTCGAGGCGGCCGAAGGCCAGTACGGCCTGGGCTTCGACGGCCGCCCGGACCGCGGCGGCATCGGCAAGATGAGGTATTGGCGGGACACCGCCGCACTCCGCTGAAGCGGGATCAGATCGGCAGGCCCTGCTGCTTGCGCTGGGCCGTTTTCAGGAGGTCCTGGCCCTCGGCGACCAGCCCGGCCAGGCGGTCGAGGATCATGCGGATCTTGATGTTGGCCAGCTTGCGCTTGCCCGTCCGCTGGGTCTCGAACCGGGCCGCCAGATAAGCCTCGATGTCCTCGGGCCGCATGAACGTCTTGAGGAACTCGTCTTCGACGAGCTCCCGCCGCAGCTCTTCGGCGCTCTGGCCCAGGACCACGATCTTGTTCTCGACCAGGGCCTGGGCCCGCCAGGCCTCGAAATCCTTGGCCGCATAGATGGGGATGGGCCCGAGGAGCTTCTTGGCGTCCTGGAGGGTCTGGTCGGCGAAGGCCTTGCCCTCTTTGAGCAGGTTGCGGGCCCGGTAATATTCCGGCGAGGCCGCCGCGGCCTGCGGCTCGAGATAGGCCCGGAAGATCTGGATGGCCTCGGTCAGGATGGCCAAGGCCCGGGAGGCCCGGATATAGATCTCACGCTCGACCTGGACCTGCATGTTCCTCCGATTCTGGCGGCACCATAGCACGGCCCCCGGCCGAAGTCAAAGCCTATTTGGAGCGGACGGCGGCGGCCACGACATTGGCCACCTTGCTGCGCATGGCGATGATGTCGCCCTTGTCGTCGGGGTGGACCCGGTTGGTCAGGAACACGACCGCCGCGCCCGTTTCGGGATCGATCCAGAGCGACGTCCCGGTGTAGCCCGAGTGGCCGTAGGATCGCGGGCCGAAAAGGTCGCCGCGGACGGTGGCGTAGTCGGTGTCGAGGTCCCAGCCCAGGCCGCGGCCGGCCCCGGCCAGCTTGGGATAGATCTCGGTCATGCGCTCGACGGACAGGCGGCTCAAGACCCGGGCGCCGTTCCCCTCCCCGCCGTCGAGGAGCATCTGGGCGAAGACGGCCAGGTCGTCGGCGGTCGAGAACAGCCCGGCGTTGCCCGAGACGCCGCCCTGGAGCCGGGCCAGCGGGTCGTGGACGACGCCGCGCAGGGGCCGGCCGTCGACGACCTCGGTCGGCACGCACAGGTCCGAGAATTCGGCCGGCGGCCGGAAGAACGTCCGGGCCAGCCCCAGGGGCCTGAAGACGGTCTCGGCGGCGAACTCGTCCAGGGGCTTCCCGGAGACTTTGGCCACGATGCCGGCCAGGGTGATGTAGTTGAGACAGCTGTAGACGAACTCCCGGCCGGCCGGCCGCTCCTTGGGGATGGCGGCGATGTACGCGACCAGGTCGGCGGTCGTGCACGGAACGCCCAGCGCCTGGCCGGCGATCTTGGCGTCCGTGTACGGCGGCAGCCCGGAGGTGTGGGTCAGTAGGTGGAAGAGCCGGGCCTCCTCGCCGGGGAGGCCTTTCTCGCCGTACCAAGTCGTGAACCCGGGCACGTACTGGCTCACCCGGTCCCAGAGCCGGATCGCGCCGCGCTCGACGAGGACCATGACCGCCGTGGCCGTGGCCACCGGCTTGGTGACGGAGGCCAGGTCGAAGATCATGTCGGCGGTCATGGGCCGGGGCTCGGGCAGCCACTGGGACATCCCGAAGGCCTTCCGGTAGACGACCTTTCCGCGGCGGGCCACGAGAAGAACGGCGCCCGGAAAATCCTTGCGGGCCACGGCCTCGGACATCAGGGCGTCCAGGCGGGCCAGCTGGGACGAGGACATGCCCACGGCCTCGGGCTTGGCGGCCGGCAGGGACGCGGCCGCCGGCAGCGACGCGAACAGGACGGCCAGGATAACGAGAGCGGGTACGGCGTGATGGCGCATGAGGTCCTCCCCTCTTCGGCCTACTTCGGCGCCGGCGCGGCGGGCGAGGTTTTCCAGACCAGACCGTCCTGGCGGATGTGCCAGGCCTCGCCGCCCTTGGCGGCATAGACGGCCTCGAACTGGCTGGCCGTCGTCTGAACGAGCGGCGGCCAGGACCAGTTCTTGACCTTGAGGGCCGGGTCCGCCTTCAGGCCCAGGGCGCCGAGGTCGGCGGTGAAGGCGCCCTTCTCGAACTGATAGGCCCGTTCGGCGTAATAGATCCGCCGCAGGGCCCACTTGACCTTCTCGCCGGGATCGTCGGCGAACTTCTCCTTGCCCCGGCCCGGGAGCTTGGACGAGAACCGGACATAGCTCCACATCTCCGGATAGTGGATGTTGACGACCCCTTGGGGGGCCCAGGTCCAATTGTCCTCGGGCAGCGGCCGTCCGGCGGCGTCCTTGGCCTTGACGTAGGCGCCGTCCTCGACCTCGACCCGGTACTCGACCCGGGAGAAATTGACCCGCCAGCGGTCCCCCGGCGCCGGCCGCTCCGGCTTGCCGGGGATGGCTTCGCGCAGCACGGCGAAAGGCAGGGCGATCTCGACCGTCCAGGCCTTGTCGTGGTCCGAGGGATCGTTGAGCGTGCCCATGACGTGCACGCCCGTCTCCAGGCCCTGGATGTCCCAGGCGTGGACGGCCGGCCCGCCGTCGCGATAGGGACGGACGAGCAGCAGGTCCCAGACGGTGTTGAGGGCGTTCATCTCCAGCTCGTAATAATCGTGGGTGTCGCCGTCGGGATCGATGAAGACCTCGAAATCGTTGTCCTGGAAGATGACCGAGTCCCGGGCCGTCAGCGTGGCCCAGACGTGCGGTTCTTCGAGATAGGCCCCGATATAAAGGCAGCGGTCGTCCCAGAGCATCTGGGCCCGGGTCCGGAAGCGGGGGGCCGGCTTGGTCGGCCCTTCGATGTCGCCGAAGACCTCGGTCCAATCCGCGTCGGCCCAGGCGGCCTCGTCAAGCCGGCCGTCGACCTTGATCGGGCCTGGGGCGCGCCGGCAGACATACCCATAGGGCGCGAAGGCGGTCCTGGGCGCCGGCACCTCGACGCGGGGCAGCTGGGCGGAGGCCGCGCCGGCCAAAAGCAGTCCGGCGGCCGCGAGGGACCGGCAAAGAGCGGGCAACCTGTTCATGGGGCCTCCATCGGATCATAGCTCCAGCCAGCGGACCGGGTTGCCCCGCCAAGCCAGGAACTTCTCGAAATCGGCCAGGGAGATCTCCAGCGTGGCCGTGTTGACGTTGGGGTGGAAGCCCAGCCCGGCACCGGACTTCAAGGCCGTGTCGCAGACCACCCGCACCTCGCGGGCCGGGTCGTTGACGAGCCCGAACGGCGAGACCGAGCCGGGCTCGACCCCCAGCCATTTCTTCAGGCGCTCGGCCGAGGCGAAACTCAAGCGGTCTTCGGCCAGGTCGGCGGTCAGCCGCTTGAGATCGATGCCGCGGGTGACCGGGGCGATGACCAGGTAATGGCGGGTCCCCTTGTAGTTCCGCAGGAACAGGTTCTTGCAGTGGACCCCGGCCAGGCCGGCCCAGTGCTTTTCCGCCTCCTCCACCGTGGCCACGGGCGGGTGCTCGTGGCGGACGTAGGCGATGCCCAGGGCCTCCAGGGCCTCGAGGACGGGGCGCTCGATGTCGGTGACGGGCACGTCAGCTCTCCTCGCCGCGGACCGCCGCGGCGCCGGGCCATTGGCGCGGCCTAGCGGCGGGCAAGACGGACCTCGGCCAGAACGGGATGGTGATCGGAGACGAATCGGCCCTCCCAGCTCCCGGGCAGGACGCCGGCGCGGAGGACATCGAAGGGCGGGCCGACGAAGATATGGTCGATCGGCAGGCCGGGCCGGGTCTCGGTCCGGAAGCCGTTGAAGGTCGCGGACGGCCCGTAGGGGCGGCCGGGGGCCGCGTCGCGGGCGTCCCGCAGGACGGAGAGGCCGCCGGCCCCGAGGACCAGGGCCCTGTAGGCGGGATCGTCGCGGCTGGAGTTGAGGTCGCCCATCAGCACGACGGGCTGGCCGCCGGCGATGAGCGGCATCCGCTTCAGCAGGAGGGCCGCGCTCTCCCGCCGCGCCTCCGCGCCCACGTGGTCGAAATGGGTGTTGAACACGACCATGGTCCGGCCCGTCCAGACATCGCGCAGGCGGGCCCAGGTGACGATGCGGGGGCAGGCCGCGTCCCAGCCCTTGATCCCGGGCGTCTCCGGGGTCGGACTGAGCCAGAACGTCGAGGCCGCCAGCAGCTTGAAACGGGACTTGAGGAAGAAGATGGGATTGGCCTCGCCGGCCTCCCTTCCGTCCTCGCGCCCGACGCCCACCCCGGCATAGTCCGGCAGGAGCGCCCGGAGGTCCAGGAGCTGGTGGTGCAGGACCTCCTGGAGGCCGGCGATGTCGGCCCGGTGGAACGAGATGGCCGCCGCGGCCAGGTCCTTGCGGCGCGGCCAGGCGTTCGCGCCGTCGGCCGGCGTGTCCATGCGGATATTGAAGGTCATCAGGCGCAGGGTCGAGGCGGCGTCGCGGGCGGGACCCGGCAAGCGGGCGCAGGACGCCAGAAGGACGACGGCCAGCCCGGTCAGGACGGCCCGCCGCGCCCGGAGCGGCCAAGGTCCCCGATGGATCATGATGGGAGCGATTATATCAGCCGCGGCGGACGGCGGCAATGACGGGCCCGCAGCCGCGGCCGCCCGGGCCCCGGGGGTGTCGCGCCGGTCACGATTCGGCTAGAATGGGGGCCATGAGCATCCTCTTCACGCCCGTCAAGATCGGCGCCCTGACCGTCCCCAACCGCTTCGTCCGCTCGGCCACCCACGCCTATCTGGCCGACGACGAGGGGTTCGTCTCCGAACGCGAGGTCCGGCTCCACGGCGACCTGGCCGCGGGCGAAGTGGGGCTGATTATCGCCGGGCACGCTTATGTCCAGCCGTCGGGGAAGGCCAGCCCGCGCCAGATCGCTGTCTACGACGACCGCTTTGTGGCCGGCCTGGCCGGCATCCCGGCCGCGGTCCACCGCTTCCCCTCCAAGGTCTTCCTGCAGATCGCCCACGCCGGGCGCCAGACCAAGCCGAAGCTCTGCGGCTGCGGGCCCGTCTCTCCGTCCGCGGTCTACGATCCGGTCTCCAAGGTCATGCCGCGCGAGCTCGCGGCGGACGAGATCCGCCGGCTCATCGGGGATTTTATCGCCGCGGCCGTCCGGGCCCGGCAGGCCGGCTTCGACGGCGTCCAGCTCCATGCCGCCCACGGCTATCTCGTATCGAGCTTCCTCTCGCCCCATACGAACCGGCGGACCGACGCGTGGGGCGGGCCGGTCGAGAACCGGGCCCGGGTGCTGCTCGAGGCGCTCGGCGGCATCAAGGCGGCCTGCGGGCCGGCGTTCCCGGTCATCGTCAAGCTCAACTCGACCGATTTCCTCGAGGGCGGCCTGACCGTCGACGACGCCGTCCGGGTGGCCGGGATGCTCGAAGCGAACGGCATCGACGGCATCGAGGTCAGCGGGGGCATGGCCGAGGCCGGACGAGGCTCGATCTGGCCGGGGCTGCGGAGCGAGGAGGACGAGGGTTATTTCGTGGACAGCGCGGCCCGGATCAAGGCCGCGGTGAGCGTCCCGGTCTTCGGCCTGGGCGGCATCCGCACCCTGGCCGTGGCCGAGCGCATGGTCGCCGCCGGCCGGGTCGACCTCGTCTCGATGAGCCGGCCGTTCATCCGCGAGCCGTTCCTCGTCCGGGACTTCCGCGAAGGCCGGATCTCCCGGTCGTCCTGCATCTCCTGCGGCCAGTGCCACAGCCTGCGCGGCATCCGCTGCGCCCAGCTGTCCCGTTCCCGTTGACGCCGAGGTCCCCGGGTGGCCGAACGGCCTAGAAACCGGCGTCGCGGGCCGCGGCTTCCATGAGGATGAAAAAGGCCTGGCCCTCGGTGGCCGTGCCCGGCTTTTCGAAGGTCGGCGAGCCGCAGACGTCCCGGACATAGCCCAGGGCGTCGACCTTGGCGGCGGCCGCCCGGCGCATTACCCCCGCCTCCTCGAGATAGGCCTTCGGCAGCCACCCTCCCCGGGCGCCGCGGAAGATCGTGTAGGACAGCATCTGGGCCAGGTTGGTCTCGACGAAGGACTTCGGGTCGTCGACGACGTCGTGGAACAGGCCGTCGGGGCGGCGGTGCTTGAGGCAGCCGTCGACAACCTCACGGATGAACCCGGCCAGCTCGTTCTTTTCCGCCGCCATCGTCCCCGGCAGGGCCCGCAGGACCCGGGTCATGCCCGCCGCGGCCCAGCCGTTGCCGACGCCCCAATGAGCCCGCCGCTCGAAGTCCTTCTTGCCGTCGTCCCAGATGTGGCTAAAGAGCCCGGCCGGCCGGTCCCACAGCAGGCGCCGGAAGCCATCGATCTGCTTGAGCGCTTCGACCGGCTCCCCGGCCACGGCCAAGAAGGGCGGGGCCATGTACATCGAATCCACCCAGACCTGGGGCTTGTGATCGATGTGATGGAGCGTGCCGTCGGCGGTCCGCGGCGCGGTCTTCATCAGGTACGCCAGCATGCGCGAGGCGCCGTCCCGGCAGAGAGGGTCACCGGTTTCCTTGGCCGCGAACAGGACGCCTTCGCCGTTGGCCGCCGGGTCGGTGACGCCGTGATTGTCGGAGACCATGCCCAGCCGGCCGTCCTCGTAGGCGCGGAGCATCGCGCCGTGGGCCAGGCGGAGGACCATGTCGCGGTCGCCCCACTCGAGAAGCGCCTGCATGGCCGTGCCCTGCTCCCAGGCCTCCCGCTGCATGGCCAGCATGGCCATCTTGACCTTGTCGACCAGGGCCGCCGGGCCCGGGCCGGGTCCGCCCGGCTTCGCTGCGGTGTTCAGGACATCGGCGCCCCACGCCGCCAACGCGCCGGAAGCCGTTCCGGCGGCCATGAATTGCTTGAGGACCTGGCGTCTGCGCATGGCCTGTCTCCTTCCTTGTCCGCGTTCGGGCTGCGGCCCGGCGACGGGATTCTAGCCCAAGCCGGATCACCGGGCAACCGGCGGCCCGGGGCCCGGACCGTTGCCATCGCCCCGGTCCCATGTTAATGTCCCCGGCAAGGAGGGACCGATGACCAAGACGACCGCCGTCTTCGCGATCCTGTCCGCCGTCCTGGCCCTGGGGCCGGGCTGCGGCCGCGCGCCCGCCCCGGCCGCCGCCACGGACCTCGTCTTCAACGTCAAGGCGTACGGCGCGACGGGCCTCAAGGACGACCTGGCCCAGGAGGCCATCCAGAACGCCGTCGACGCCTGCGCCGCGGCCGGCGGCGGCACCGTCCTTTTTCCGCCCGGCGACTACACCAGCGGCACCCTCCACCTCCGCAGCCGCGTCCGCCTTTATCTCGAAGGCGGAGCGACCCTCCACGCCATCCACGACAAGTCCCGCTTCGACGAGGAGGCCCTGCTCTACGGCGAGGACCTGACGCAGGTGACCCTCGAGGGCCGTGGCGTCGTCGACGGCGGCGGCGCCTACGACCGGCGGCTCAAGGGCGACCACGAGGACGATTTCATCCGGCCCAACCAGATCGAGATGGAGAAGCTCGGCCTGCCGCTCCTGCGCTCGTTCCCCAAGCCCGACCGCTACGGCAAGCTGGTCCTGCTGGTGCGCTGCACGGACGTCCGCATCGCCGGACTGTCCTTCGTCGATGCCCCGTCCTGGACCATGCACCCCGTCCAGTGCGAACGCCTGGTCGTCGACGGCGTCCACATCCGCACCAGCCTCAAGGACGGCGTCTGGGCCGACGGCATCGATCCCGACGGCTGCAAAGACGTACGCATCGCCAACTCGACCATCGAGACGGGCGACGACGCCCTGGTCTTCTACTCCATGGACTGGTTCGGCCCGGCCCGGCCCTGCGAGAACATCACCGTGACCAACTGCCGCTTGAGCTCGGCCTCGAGCGCCGTCAAGTTCTGCGACGGCAACATCGCCGGCATCCGCAACGTGACCATCGACAACTGCGTCATCACCGGCTCCAACCGGGGCGTCGCCTTCATGACCTTCGACGGCGGGGCGGTCGAGAACGTGCTCCTGTCCAACCTGGTCATCGAGACCGTCCGCCACGAGTGGTTCTGGTGGGGCGACGGCGAGCCCTTCCACTTCAATATCAAGAAGAGGAGCGAGGTCCACGCCGCCTGGCCGGCGGAGAAGGACCGGCCGGCCGGGGCCATCCGCCATGTCAAGGTCCAGAACGTCATCGCCAGGGGCCACGGCGCCAGCATTTGCAGCGGGCATCCCGATTCCTGGCTCGACGATGTCGCCTTCGAGAACGTGCGTCTGACGATCGCCCACGATCCCGAGGCGCCCTACGACAAGGCGGTCGACGCCCTCGTCTTCCGGCAGGCCCGCAACCTCCGGCTGAAGGACGTCGAGATCGCCTGGGAAGGCCCGGGCTATGCCTCCTGGCGGAGCGCCCTAATCCTGGACGAGGTCCGGGACGCGGTCCTCGACGGCGTCACGGCCGGGCCGGCCCCCGGGTCGGAAAACGCGGCCGCCGTGCTTCTAAACGAGGTCGATTTCGCCGTCGTCCGGAACTGCGCCGCGGCCGAGGGGACGGACACGTTCCTGGTCCTGTCGGGTGAGAGGACGAAGGACATCCTGCTCGAGCGCAACGACCTCCGCCGGGCCCGCCTCCCCTATTCGGTCGGCCACGGCGCCCGGCCGGAAGCGCTCAAGCTCGGTTACTAGGGCCAGACGCCGGCCCCGTCCCGGGACGGCCTTTCGCGGATCAGTGGCGGCCCAGGAAGAACATCAGGGCCATGACGGCCAGGATGAGCAGGAAAGTGTAAAGGGCCCGCCGGCGCCGGGCGGCGACGAAATCCGCCGCGGCGTCGAGGTCGATGTAGTACGTGTCGGGCCGGCGCCCCGGCCGGAAGACGTCCTTGTCGATCATGCGGCGAAAGATCCCGCTCGACCGGATGTCGAGCTCTTCCAGGGACCGGGCCTGGTTCGGGTCGATGGCCCCGGCCTTCCGGAACCTCTTCATATAGGCGTTCTGCTTGATGATGACGTAGGCTTCGGCGCTCATGCGGGCCTCCGGCTGCGGATGTTTTCCAGAATTGTCCTTCTTCCTATTTATACGCCCGGCGGGCCCGCGGGTTCGAACCTGCCCCAAGGACCGGCCCTGTGTTAGAATGCGCCCATGAACACCTTCTCCTGGTCCCACCGCCGGTCGGTCACCATGACCCTTGCCCCGCTCCTCTCGGCGCTCGTCCTGGCCGCATCGCCGCTCGTGGCCTCGATGCCAATCGCCAGACACGGGCGGGCGCTGGCCCGCATTATTGTGGCCCCCGACGCGACGGAGACCGAGCGTTTCGCCGCCGAAGAGACGGCCTTGTTCCTCCACATTGTGACGGGGGCCCGGCTGCCGGTCGAAAACGAGGCCGGGCCGGCCGGCGGGCGCCTGCTGGTGGGCTTGAAAGCGGCCGCCGCCGTGGCCCCGGACCTGGCCGCGGCCGGGCTGGCGCCGGAGGAGATCGTCGTTCGCACCGTGGGGAACGACCTGGTCCTGGCCGGCGGCGGCCCCCGTGGCACGCTCTACGCGGTCTACGCGTTCCTCGAGGACGTCGTGGGCTGCCGCTGGTGGACGGCCGCGGCCAGCCACATGCCGTGGCGGCCGTCCCTCTCGGTCGGGCCGGTCGCTATCCGTTTCCGGCCGCCCCTGGAATACCGGGAGCCCTACTGGTACGTGGCCTTCGATCCCGTCTGGGCGGCCCGCAACAAGGCCAACGGCATCCAGGCCGGCGGCGACGATCTCCGCGGCGGCCGCCAGCTCTACGAGGGCTTCGTCCACACCTTTTATGGCCTCATCCCGCCGGACAAGTATTTCGCAGCCCACCCGGAATGGTTCAGCGAGATCGACGGCCGGAGGACCTTCAAGGACGCCCAGCTCTGCCTGACCAACGAGGACATGCGCCGGGAGCTGGTCCAAAACCTGAAGGACAGGCTGCGGGCCAATCCTTCGGCCACCATCGCCTCCGTGTCGCAGAACGACTGCTTCGGGGCCTGCACCTGCCCCAAGTGCCGGGCGGCCGACGAAGAGGAAGGCGGGCCGGCCGGAACGCTGCTGCGCTTCGTCAACGCCGTGGCCGCCGACATCGAAGCCGAGTTCCCGCATGTGGCCGTCGACACGCTGGCCTACCAGTACACCCGACGGCCGCCGCGGTTGGCGAAACCCCGGCCGAACGTCATCGTCCGCCTGTGCAGCATCGAATGCTCCTTCGCCAAGCCCCTGAACGATCCGGCCAACAAGGCCTTCTTCGACGACCTCGAGGGCTGGTCCAAGATCGCCGGCCGGCTCTACGTCTGGGACTATACGACCAACTTCTCCCACTATGTCCAGCCCCATCCCAACTACAATGTCCTGGCCCCCAACATCCGGCTGTTCGTCGAGCGCAACGTCCGCGGCGTCTTCGAGCAGGGCGCCTACCAGTCCTGGGGCTCCGAGATGGCCGAGCTGCGGGCCTGGCTCCTGGCCAAGCTGCTCTGGGACCCGCGCCTCGACGCCGGCCGCCTCCGGCGGGAATTCCTGGCCGGCTATTACGGCCCGGCGGCCGGGGCCATGGACGATTACCTCGAGGGCCTCGAGGCGGCACTGGCGAAGTCCGGCGACGCCTTGGGCTGCTATTCGCCGTCGGACGCCAAATTCCTTTCGTTCGACACGTTATCGCGGTCGTGGCGGGTCCTGGAACGGGGCCGGCGCAAGGCGGCCCGCTCGGCCGAATACCTGCGGCGGCTCGACCGGGCCCGCCAGCCCGTCGCCTACGCCGTGCTGGCCAATTGGGACGCGCTGCGGGCCGAGGCCGCCCAAGCCGGGAAGCGCTGGCCGTGGCCCGAGACGCGGCAGGCGCTGCTCGAACGGTTCCTGGACGAGGCCCGGGCCGAGAACGTCACCATGATCTCCGAATGGCAATCGCTCGCCGACTGGGCGGAAAAGGGCGGCCGGAAGAAATAGGGACGTCTCCCCGGCCCGGGCCCCCCTGGCCCGGCGACGGGAGAAGCGCCCTCGCCGGCGAAGGCCGCGGGTCCTCCCGCCGTCAGCGTCCGAACATCGAGGCCGGGACGGGCCCCTTGGCCAGCCCGGGGCCGGTCCACGACAGGTCGAGGCCCATGTCGCCGTCGCGCTGGAAATAGACGAGCTCGAGGGCGTGCCAGCCGGCGGCCAGGGCGATCTCCCCCTTCTCCACCGACAGGCCGTGGTTGCCGTCGTTGTCGACGAGCGCCTGCCCGTCGACGGCCAGGCGCGAGCCGTCGTCGGAGGTCAGGTAGAAGACATAGACCCCGGTTTGCGGGGCGCGGACCAGGCCGCGGAAGCGCAAGGCGAATCGCTCCTTGATTTTTGCCGCCGCCGCGTCCGGCCGGGCGGCCGTTCCCGTCCGGGCCGGCGTCAAGGCCGCGAAATCGGGCAGCTTGTCGAAATCGCCCTCGAAGAGATCCCAGGCCAAGCCCCGCGCCGCCGGCGCCGCGGCGGCCGCGGGCAGGGGCTGGGCCGGCTCGAACGTCCGGGTCTCGACGGGGCTGGCCACGCCGTCCGGCCAGAAAGCCCGGGCCTTGATCGTCGTCCGGCCGGTGATGACGATGGGCTTGTCATACAAGGCCGATTCGGGCCCGGGCTCCGCGCCGTCGGTCGTGAAGCGGACCGTCCCGCCGGGGCGGACCTCCAGCTGGACCTGGAACCAGGGGCCGACGAAACGGGTCTGGTCGGAAACGAAGCGGGGCGGCAGGAAGCCGCGGTTGACCGGGGAGAACCGGGCCGGGTCGAGCTTGACCACCTCGCGGTCGTAGGTCATCAGCCCGTTGACCTCGATCTCGCAGTCCGAGGTCTGGGTGTAGACGGCCGCCGCCAACCCCTTGTCCACGAGCGGGTAAAGGTTGCGGAACAGCTCCAGGTAGCGGGCTTCGAAGGCCGCGGTGTCGTCGAAATTGCGGTAGCCCCAATTGCCTTCCGCCTGCCACAGGTGCCCGGTGAGCGGCAGGCCCAGGCCGCCGAACTCGCCCAGCACGGCGGCCCGCTTCTCTTCGAGCGGCGGCATCTCGGGACCGGGATAGCTGTGGATATCGCTGATGTCGCCGGCGCCCTTGTCGGTCCAGCCGCTGGCGTTGTTGACCAGCCGGGAAGGGTCATAGGCCTTGGTCCAGGCGGCGATGCGCTCGGTGTCGTACTGACCCCAGCCCTCGTTGAAGGGCACCCATATGACGATCGAGGGATGGCCGTGGAGGGCGTCCATGATGGCCCGCCATTCGCCCTCGAACTGGGCGTCGCGGGCCGCCAGCGGCTCGGCCGCCACCTGGTCCCGCTTGTAGAGGGCGCTGGGCATGTCCTGCCAGACGAGCAGCCCCATCTTGTCGCACCAGTAGTAAAGGCGGTCGGGCTCGACCTTGACGTGCTTGCGCAACATGTTCATGCCCAGGGCTTTGATGACCTCCAGATCGGACCGCAGGGCCGCGTCGGTCGGGGCGGTGTAGAGGCCGTCCGGCCACCAGCCCTGGTCGAGGGGGCCGATCTCGAAGAGCGGCGCGTTGTTCAGGAAGAGACGGTTGTGGCCCCGCTCGTCCTTGGCCACGGCGATCTTGCGCATCCCGGCGTAGCTGGCCACCCGGTCCAGCGTCCGGCCGTCCTTGGCCAGGACGATATCCAGGTCGTAAAGGGCCGGGTCCGCGGGCGACCAGAGGGCCGGCGAGGCGATCTCCAGCTCGGCGGCGCGGCCGGCCGGGACCGTGGCCGCGGCCGCGTCAGCCCCGGCGCGGGCGGCCGTCACGGTCACGGTCAGCCCTTCGCTCGCGCCCTCGACGGCCGGCTCGACGGTCAGGCGCGAGGCGTCGATGTCCGGCACGATCTTCAGCCCGGCGATATGGACCTTCGGCACCGGCTCGATCCAGACGGTCTGCCAGATGCCGGTCACGGCCGTGTAGAAGATGCCGTGCGGCTTCATGACCTGCTTGCCGCGGGCGATGCCGGCGTTGTCCTCGTCGGTCGGATCGAGGACCCGGACCACGATCTCCTGCCGCGCGCCGCGCTTGAGGGCGCCGCCGATCGCGAAGCGGAAGGGATCGAAGCCGCCCCGATGGGCGCCGACCTGGCGGCCGTTGACCCACACGGCGCAGTCCCAGTCGACGGCGCCGAAATGGAGGAGGACGTCGCCGCCGCGCCAGTCCTTGGGCAGGTCGAACGTGCGGCGGTACCAGAGGGCCCGGGCCGCGCCGACGGGCTTGGCCACCCCGGACAGGGCCGATTCGACGGCGAACGGGACCAGGATGCGTCCGTCCCAAGCCGAGGGACGGGGCGCGTCCTTGGCCACGATGGCGTAGTCCCAGAGGCCGTTGAGATTGAGCCAGTCCGGGCGGACCATCTGCGGCCGCGGATATTCGGGCCGGGCGTTCCCGGGCCCCACTTCGGCGGCCCAGCGGGTCATGATCCGGCCGGCCGCGGGCTTCCAGGCGGCCGGCGGCTCGGACTTGCAGGCGGCCAGAAGCGCCGAGGCCAGGATGACGGCTAGGACGAGCGCGGACGTTCTCTTCATGGCGTTCTCCTCTTCCCCGCATTAGAGAACAACCCCCGCGGCCGTGTCAACCGGGAGATCGGGCCGGGCCCGTCGGCGGTCCGGTTGAAACGCGCCGGGCCTTGGGTTAGAGTGGGCTGCCGAGAACAGGAGACGCCATGAACGACCACCTCGCCGCCCCGGCCCTGGCCGGGCTCAACTCCCGGGTCCGGGAACGCTTCCCGATGATCGATCACGATTACCAGGGCCGGCCGCGCGTCTATCTCAACACCGGCGCGGGCAGCTTGACGGTCGACACGGCCGCCGCGGCGGCAAGCGACGCCCAGGGCCGGCTCAATCCCATGCCCGGGGCCATCGCCGCCGGGGAGATCGAGACGGCCGCCCTCCACGACCGGGTCCGCGGCCTGGCGGCCGATTTCCTCAACGCCGCGTCCGGCCGCGAGATCAGCTTTCACCTTTCGGCCACGGCGGCCCTGTTCGACCTGGCCTTCGGCCTGCGCGATGTCCTCGGGTCCGGCGCCAACCTGGTGGTCACCGATCTCGACCACATGGCCAACGTTTCGCCCTGGGAGACGGTCTTCGGCCGGGGCCGCGGTCTCGAAGTTCGCCGGGCCCGGTTGACGCCGGAAGGAGCGCTCGATCTCGGCTATCTCCTGTCGCTCGTCGACCCGCGGACCGGCCTGGTGGCCCTGACCGCGGCCTCGAACGGCACGGGCTCGCTCGTCCCCCTCCGGGAGGCCGTCGCGGCCATACGGGCCAAATCGCCGGGCTGTCTCGTCGCCGTCGATGCCGTCCACCAGGCCCCGCACGGCCCGCTGGACGTCCGGGCCAGCGGCGTCGACCTCCTGGTCTTCTCCGGCTACAAGGTGTTCGGCCCGATGCTGGGCGTGGCCTACGGCCGGGCGGAGGTCCTCGAGCGGCTCCGGCCCTACAGGGTCGAGACCAACAAGGACATCCTGCCCGGCAAGTTCGAGATGGGCATGCTCAACAACGCCGCCCTGGCCGCCCTGGCGGCGGCCTTGGACTACCTCCTCTGGCTCGAAGACCTGGCGGCCGGGCCCCGCTCGGCCCTCCCCGGGCGTTCGGACCGGTTCCGGTCGGTCATGACCGCCATCGCCGCCTATGAGGCCACCCTGACCCGGCGCGTCCTGGAGGGCTTCCGCGACACCCCCCTGCCGGGCTTCCGCCTGTTCGGTCTCGCCGAGCCGGGACGGGCCGCCGAGCGCGTCCCGACCTTCGCCTTCGACGCCGCCGGCCTGCCGGCGACCGAGACCAAGCGCCGCCTATGGGAGCGCTTCGGGATCCAGATCGCCGACGGCAACCACTACTCGGCGGCGGTCTACCGCCATCTCGGCCGGCCCGAGGGCATATGCCGGGCCAGCTTCGCCCATTACGACAACGCCGCCACCGTGGACCGTTTTCTGGCCGCCCTGGCCGAACTTGGAGGTTGAACTGGCCGCCCGAAAGCCATAGAATAGACCTTCTTTGGAATCATGAAACCGGCCCAGGAACCCCCCGTTCCCCGCCGCGGCAACGGCCCGCGCCCCGGGGCCCATTCCCGGCCGGCAAGGAGCAACGCCATGAGAAAGAACTCGCGGTCCGCCGCCGGCCTCGTCCTGATGCTGGCTGTCCTTTTCGTCGCCCAAGCCCTGCCCCAGGCCCAACCCGCCCCGACAGCGCAAGCGCCGCAACAACGCCTGATCGGCAAGGCCCTCTACGAGAAGCTCTCGCGCGAGGGGCGCCGGATGATGGGCGGCCCCGGCGGCTTCGGCGGCGGCCTGATGTGGACCCCCGACGGCAAGGCGACCTACGCCTTCGAGGACGGCACTTTCAAACGGACCGACATCGCGAGCGGCGAGAAGACGCCGCTCTTCGACGACGCCAAGCTGCTGGCCGCGGTCAACGCCATGACCGGGCGGCAGGAGGCCAAGCTCTTCTTCCAGCGCTTCCAGTACCTCGACGATGGCCGCAAGATCCAGTTCCAGGCCTTCAACAAGGTGTTCGTCTACGACCCGGCCATGGCCAAGCTCACCGCCTACGAGCCCGAGCGGGCCGTCACCGGGGTCCGGGGCCGGGCCTACGGCGACGTGCTCTCGCCCGACCTTCGGTACCGGGCCTTCACCCGGAACTACAACCTCTACGTCAAGGACATGGACGGCAACGAGACCGCCCTGACAGCCGACGGCCACGAGGACCTGCGCAACGGCTATCCGGACTGGGTCTACCCCGAGGAGCTCGGCCAGTACCAGGCCTTCTGGTGGTCGCCCGACTCCAAGAAGATCGCCTTCATGCAGTTCGACCAGAGCCCGGTCTTCAAGTACCCCATCGTCCACGACGTCGCCGCCCAGCCGCGCTACGAGCTCCAGGGCTATCCCGTGCCCGGGGCCAACAACCCCATCGTCCGGCTGTTCATCGCCGACGTCGCTTCCAAGAAGCTGGTCCGCCTCCAGACGGGCGACGACCTCGATGTCTACCTCTACCGGGGCCAGTGGACGGCCGACGCCAAGGAGTTCACCTATCACCGGCTCAACCGGCTGCAGAACAAGGTCGAGGTGTTCGCCGCCGACCCGGCCAGCGGCAAGACCCGCCTGGTCCTGACCGACACCGACCCCTGCTACATCGACGAGTCGACCGACCTCGTCTTCCTCAAGGACGGCAAGCGCTTCCTGTGGACCTCGGAGCGCAGCGGCTGGCGCGAGATCTACCTCTACGACCTGGCCACGGGCAAGCTCCTCAAGCAGCTGACCAACGCCAAGCTGCCGGTCCGCGGCCTCCAGGGCGTCGACGAGGCCCGGGGCCTGGTCTATTTCGCCGGCTTCGAGGCCAACGGGACCGAGAGCCATCTCTACCGGGTCAAGCTCGACGGCACCGGCTTCGCCAAGATGACCAAGGAGCCGGGGACGCACATGACGTCCTTCTCCCCGACCTTCGACTATTACACGGACGCCTTCTCGAGCTACGACCAGCCCACGCGATCGACGCTCTATAAGGCCGACGGCACGGCGGTCAAGGTTCTGGCGGCCGGCGAGGTCGGCCCGGAGTTCCAGGCCCTCAAGCTGATCAAGCCCGAGCACGTCGTGTTCAAGTCCGCCGACGGCCAGTACGACCTCGACGGCCTGCTCTACTTCCCGGCCCACTTCGATCCCAACGAGAAGTACCCCCTGCTCCTGACCCCCTACGGCGGCCCGGGCTCCAAGGGCGTCACCAACTCCTATAAGATGGCCGACGGCAACCAGGCCCTGGCCCAGCTGGGCTTCCTCATCGCCGTCTGCGATTACCGCGGCGTCTCGGGCCGGGGCAAGGCCTTCCAGAACCTCCATTATATGAAGCTCGGCCAGGTCGAGATCGACGACCACGTCGCCTTCGTCAAGGCCCTCGGCCAGCGGCCTTACGTCGACACGACCCGGGTGGGCGTGACCGGCCATTCCTACGGCGGCTACTTCACCTGCATGGCCCTGCTGCGCTACCCGGACGTCTTCCACGTCGGCGTGGCCGGCGCGCCGGTGACCGACTGGCGCAACTACGATTCGATCTACACCGAGCGCTACATGCGCCGGCCCCAGGACAACCCGGAAGGCTACGATAAGGGCTCCTGTATGGCGTATGCCAAGGCCCTCAAGGGTCGTCTTTTCATCCACCACGGCGCGGTCGACGACAACGTCCACCCGGCCAACACCATCCAGCTCGCCCAGGCCCTGCTCAAGGAGAACAAGAAATTCGACCTCATGATCTATCCCGAGCAGCAGCACGGCATCGGCTTTCCGCGCTACCCGGAATCGCGGGTCGAATATTTCATCGAGCACCTGAAGCCGGTCGTCAAGTAGGCGGCGGGCGGACACAAAGGAGTATCCCCATGGCCAAGTTCGAAGGCGTGAAATGGTCCCCGCGGCAGATGCGCTACCTCCTCCCCGGGAAGCAGTTCTCCCTGCTGCCGTCCGACGCCCAGGTCTACAGCGTCAACCGCTCGGTCTTCTACGCCAACTTCCTCTGCTTCGAGGGCGTGCGCTTCTTCGTCAAGAAGGGCGCCGCCGGGCGCCTGGAAGTCAATTTCCTCAACTGGCACAAGAACCTGGAGCGGCTGCGCCGGGGCATGGCGTTCAACTTGAGCCAGGCCCAGGCCGAGCTCATCCCCGGCGTCGAAGAGCTCGAGAGCCTCATCGTCCACCAGTATTTCAAGGACCCGGCCATCCGCGACTTCCTGGCCGACATGGCCGAGAAGGGCCTCCAGGGCTATCTCCGGCCGTACACGGTCGACGAGGAACAGTCCATGGGCGTGACCTTCCCGGGCCAGCCGGCCCTGCGGGCCATCTTCTGCAGCTACGACAATTACCTCGGCGAGCCGTTCACCGGGGTCATCATCCCCCACCTCGTCCGGGCCGTCGGGGCCAACGGGACCGGCTGCCTGAAGCTGGGCATCAACTACCTCATCAGCCTGAAGGCGCTCGAGGCCGCCAAGACGGTCGACGCGGCGGCCGCCGCCGCCCTGTTCCTCGACGACCGCACCCACCTGCCGCTGGCCGAGCGGCACATCACCGAGTGGGACTCGTCCTGCTGCCTGTTCGGGCTGCGCGACGGGACGGTCGTCAAGATCCCCGAGAGCGAGCTCATCCTGCCCTCGGTCACCATCCAGGGCCTGGTCGCCGTCCTCAAGGACCTGGGGATCAAGGTCGAAGAGCGCCACGTCCCCTACGGGGAGCTCGTCGGGTGGGTCAAGTCGCAGCAGCTCGTCGTGGCCGCCAGCATCGGCACGGCCGGCATCATGAACCGCTGCCAGAAGCTCGTCTGCGTCGACGAGAAGAACGCCGTCACGGCCACCCACGCGCCTGATACCGGGCACCCGCTCTACGCCAAGCTGGCCGAGGCTAAGGCCGTCTACTGGGACATCTACAAGGAAAAGGCCAAGCTCCCGGCCGGGATGAACCTCTACAAGTACGCCCTCTAACAACCAAGGGGACGTTCCCGTCTCCCCGCGGCCGGCCGCCCGGTCCGGGAAAGAAGAGAACGTCCCCTTTTCTTTGCTGCTTCTCTAGATCAAAGGGACATGGCGATGAGCATCCAGAACTTGTCGCCCATCTCCAGGTACCTCTGGACGGCCGCCCGGGCCGTGTCGTTCGTGTACTTGGTCAGATAGCGCTCGACCGTGAAGGGCTCCTTGTCCGGCGCCTTGCTGGCCAGGATGTCCTGGACCTTCTTCTCGAGGAGCGGCAGGTCGGCGAAGGCCTTGTCCTCGAACTCGGCGATGACGCCCTCGACGGTCTTCCGGGTCTGGCCCCACTTGAGGGTGGCCAGGCGGTTGGCCCGGCGGAAGGCCCAGGCCGCCGAATCCAGGCGGAAATTGTGCTGGGCGCAGATCCCGAAGCCCGGTGGCAGCTCCGTCGTGCCTGCGAAGATGGGGATGCGGGCGCTCATGGCCGGGTTGTCCAAAGCGAACCAGCAGATCGCGCCCACCGCCGGCGGCAGCCAGCCGCGGACCTGGAGGACGGTGGCGTAGGCGCAGCCGGAGATGGGGATGGTCCGCTGGGGCACGATCGTCCCGGGCTTGAGGTTGTTGACGATGTTCATCAGGTCCCGCGGCATCCAGGCGCTGACGATGCTGCTGGGGGCCATCTGCGGCGCGGCGGGCTGCGCCGGCGGCGCGTCACCCGGGCGGCGGCGCTGGCCCTGCGGGAAGAGGGGCATGTTCTTGGTCATGTCCAGGTCGGTCCCCTCGTAGGGGTTGCGGTAGATGGCCAGGACGTCGCGGACCGAGAGCTTCTTCTCGGGCTTGACGGAGAAGGGCAGCTCGGGCATGTCCATGGTCAGCTTGAGCGAGGGGGCCAGGGTGCTCAGAACGAAGAACTCGCGCGTCGAGAAGGGCCGGCGCCCGTTGTAGGCCTCCCAGAACTTGAACGGCTTGCCGCTCTTGGGGTCCCACCAGCCCATGTCCTGGGCCAGCTGGAAGACGTTCTCCGAAGCCATGTAGCGGTCGGGGTTCTTGAGGTCGATCTCGGCGATGCGGGGGATGTTGGCCGAGATGCCGACGTGGTCGTCGGGGATGCGGACGGCGGCCCAGACGGCGCCCTTCTCGAGCGGACCGGCGCCCATGATCTCGAAGTGCCAGACCTCCTTGCCGTCGGCGATGGTGATGCACTCGCCGAAGTCGCCGTAGCCGTACTGCTTGACCAGGTCGCCGATCAGCCGGATGGCCTCCCGGGCCGTCTTGCAGCGCTCCAGGGCCAGGCGCTCGAGCTCCTCGATCATGAACATGCCTTCGTTGTTGACCAGCTCCTGGCGGCCGCCGATGGTCGTCTCGCCGATGGCCAGCCCCATCTCGTTGAGGGCCGGGTAAGCCGTGTTCAGGAAGCGGTAGGTCTCCGGGACCTGGGGGATCTCGCCCGTCTGGACGATGCCCCGCAGGTCGGTCGGGGTCTCCGTGTGCATCTTGCCGGAGTAGATCTTGTTGACCGACTTCTCCGGCCATTTCTGGTGGGGCACGATGTTGACCCACTGGCGGTAGGGGCCGTCGCAGGTGTGGCAGGTGATGACCGAGCCATCGACCGTGGCCAGGCGGCCGACCTGGATGGACGTGCAGCTGTCGGGCTCGTCGACCCAGGCCTTGGCGGCCGCGGCGGCGGGCGACGAGGACGTCTGGGCGGCCACCAGGCCGAGGGCGGCGGCGAACGCCAGGCCGGCGACCAGGCCGCGGCCCAGCAGCTTCTTCGAGCGATCGTGGTTCACGGGGACCTCCTCTCGGGATCTTGGATTCGCGGACAACCACTCTAAGCAATCCGCGGCCGGGCTGTCAACAGGTTCTTGGCGGATCAGCGCGGCCGGCCAACCGCGTCCTCCCGGCGCAAGGAGACGACGAGCGTTACGACCATGCCGACGATCAGAGCGGGGAAGACGAGGTCGAACATGACCCGGTTAAAGACCGGGAGGGCCGGGCTGCCGCCGGCCCGCATCAGGGTCCAGACGATGTACAGGACGTAGGACCCGGCGAACAGGGCCCCGTTCCAGCGCGTCAGGCGGTAGCCCGTCCGGAAAAGCGGCAGGCAGGCCAGGGCCACCACGACCGCGAGCGGGATGTCGGCCGTCAGGAGCCCGGGCTCGACGAGCAGGCCGCCCCGGGCGGCCAGCCCGCTGAAGCCCAGGACGGAGAAGATGTTGAAGATGTTGCTGCCGACGAGGTTGCCGATGGCGATGTCGCGGGCGCCCTTGAAGGCGGCCACGACCGAGGTGGCCAGCTCGGGCAGCGATGTCCCCGCGGCCACGATGGTCAGGCCGATGACCGCGTCGCTGACGCCGAAGGTCTTGGCCAGCCCCGTGGCCGCCCAGACCAGGGCCCGGGACCCGGCCACGAGGGCCCCGACGCCGAGGACGATCAGTCCCAGGTTCGGCAGCAAGGCCAGGCGCCGCGACGAGGCCCGGCCGGCCGGCCGCGGCTCCGTCTCCGCTGGGGCCGCGGCCGCCCGCTCGCGGCGGGCCTCCGCGATCAGGAAGAGCGTGTAGGCGACGACGAGCGAGGCCAGCAGCAGGCTGTCGAGGAAGCCGATGGCGCCGTCGGCCGCGAGGACGTAGAGAAGCACAGAGGCCCCGATCATGACCGGCACGTCGAGCCGGACGAGCTGGCGGTCGACGGCCAGCGGGGCGACCAGGGCCGAGAGGCCCAGGATGGCCAGGATGTTGAAAAGATTGCTGCCGACCACGTTGGCCACGCTCAAGGTCGAGGCCCCGCTGAAGGCGGCGGCTACGCTGACGGCCAGCTCCGGGGCGCTGGTGCCGAAGGCGACGATGGTCAGCCCGATGACGAGCGGCGTCACCCCGGCGGCCAAGGCCAAACGCGAAGCGCCCTTGACCAACCAATCCGCTCCCAGAATGAGAACGGCCAGCCCCGCGGCGAGGACGGCGAAATGAGCGATCATCAGCGTCTCCCCTCTCCCGCCAGGGCGGCGTACGTTGCCGCGGCCGTCGTCTCGGGCCCGACCTCGACGGCGGCGATCTCGACGCCCCGATCGCGGTAATACCGGACGAGGGGGGCGGTCCGCTCCCGGAAGATCTCCAGGCGGCGGGCGACGGAGGCCAGGTCGTCGTCGGGGCGACCGGAGCGGTCGCACCCGGGGTCCCGCCTGAGTCGTTCGAGAAGGACCGCCGCGTCGGCCTCGAGGGACACGACCATCTCGACGGAGGCCAACGCCGTCAGGGCCTCGGCCTGGCCGCGGTGCCGGGGCAGGCCGTTGAGCGCCAGCGCGTCGCCGGGGGCCGTGAGGCGCTCGGCCGCGAAGCGGGTCAGGATCCCGGCGATCATGGGCCAATCCTGGTCCTCGAACAGGGCCCCCGTCGTCAGCGAGGCCCGGACGGCCGCCATCTCGGCGGGCGCCAGGCCGCTCGCGGCCGCGGGCATGCCGGCCAGGGCCCTAAGCCGCGCGCCGAAATCGAAGTGGGCCAGCCGTCGGCCGCGGAAGCCGCGCCGCTCCATCTCGTCCCCTAGGGGGGTCTTGCCGGCTCCCGTAGGGCCGACGATCACGATCGCCGGCCAGGGCGTTCCGGGCGCGGCCTGCGGTCTCAACGGCCGCCCTCCGGACCGCCGGGGCCGTCCGCGTTCCGTGCCGCCAGGTAATCGAAGGCCCGGTCCATGTCGTTGTGATTGGCCACCAACACCAGCGTGTCACCCTCCCGGAGCTCGAAGTCGGCGCCCGGGCTGGCGAAGGACCGCTCGTCGCGGACGACGGCGATGACGGTGGCCCCCGTCCGGCCCCGCAGGTCGAGCGCGGCCAGCGTCTGGCCGGCCGGCCAGGCCCCATGGCCGAGGTAATAGGTCTCGGTCGTCCCGGCCGTCAGCAGGTCGGCGATACGCTCGGCCGCCGGCCGGATGGCGTCGCAAGTGCCCCGCAGCATGCCGTAGCACTCGCCGCGGACGATCTTGACCTGGGCGTCGATGATGTTCCGGGGGATGTGAAAGCGGTCCAGGACCCGGGCGAAGATCTCGATGGAGGTCTCGAATTCCTCGGGGATGACGACATCGGCGCCGAGCGCGGCCACCTCGTCGACGTCGGCGGCGAAGCGGACCCGGGCGATGATGTAGAGGTCGGGAGCCAGGTCCCGGGCCGCCCGCACCGCCCGCCGGGTCGCCTTGGGGTCCGAGATGGCCACGACCATGACCCGGGCCCGGCCGATGCCGGCCTCGCGCAGCACGGTCCGGCTGGCTACGTCTCCGAAGATGATCGGCTCGCGGTCGGCCATGGAGGCCCGGACGGTCTCGGGATTGAGCTCCAGGACGACATACGGGATGCCCGCCTCCTTCAGGACTTTGGCCAGGTTGCGGCCGTTGAGGCCGTAGCCGGCGATGACGACATGGCCTTCGAGCGCGGCCGCCGTCCCGCCCTTGGGCGCCCGGGCTTCGCGCCACTTGAAGCGCCGCCCCAGCCCGTCGGCCCATCCCTCGCCTCTCTCCAGGAGAAGCGGCGTGATCAGGATGGTCAGGATCGAGGTGGACATGAAGGCCTGGAAGGGGGCCTCCGAGAGAAGGCCCGCCGTCCTGGCGATGCCGGCCAGGGCGAACGAGAATTCGCCCAGAGGCACCAAGCCGAGCCCGGTCAGGAACGAGGTCCGCGGCGGCAACCGCAAGGCCCTCCCCGCCCAGTAGCCCGTCACCAGCTTGAGGACGACCGCGACGGGGATGAGGAAGACGATGATATTCCGGGCCGCCCAGGCGTCCCGGGCGTTGAACAGCAGCCCGATGGAGACGAACAGGAGCGTGCTGAAGACGTCCTTGAAGGGCAGGATGTCGGAGACGACCTGGTGGCTGTAGGGGGATTCGGCGATGACGATCCCGGCCAGGAACGCCCCCAGGGCCAGCGACAGGCCCAGGGCCGACGACAGCAGCGACATCCCCAGGCAGATGAAAAGCGACATGAGAAGGAACAGCTCCCGGAGCCTCGTCCCGACGATGCGGAAGAGGACCTCGGAGATGATGATCCGGGCCACGAAGAACACCGCCGCCAGGACGACGAGGCTGAGCGCCAGGCCGCCGACCGTCCGGCCGAGCGACACCCTGCCGGCGCTGGCCAGGACGGGCACCAGGGCGGCCATGGGGACGAAGGAGATGTCCTGGAACAGGCTGATGCCCAAGGCCGTTCGGACCGGCGGGGCATTGACCTCGCCCCGGTCGGCGGCGACCTTCAACAGCACGGTCGTGCTGGTGTGGGTCAGGAGCAGCCCGAAGAGAAGGGATTCGGCCAGCGGCCGGCCCATCAGCATCAGGCCGGCGAAGACGAGGACCACGGTCAGCAGGACCTGGATGCCGCCGCCGACCAGGAAGATCTTGCGGATCCGCTTGACCGTTTCCGGGGTGAACTCGAGGCCGACCGTGAAAAGCAGCATGACCACGCCGATCTCGGCCAGGGCCCAGATCTCTTGGGCATCGCCGACGACCTTCAGGACGCTCGGCCCGAGCAGGATCCCCGTCAGGAGAAACCCGATCACCGTGGGCAGCTTGAGCTTGTTGAAGGCGTAGGTGATGAGGACGGAGGCCGCCAGGACGACGACCAGTTCCTTGAGCAGAGGCACGTTCACGGGCAGGCCCCCGCCCCGGTCCGGACGGCCGGCCGGGGAAATGCCGCGGCCGGGCGCGGGACCGGGCTGGCAGACCGCAGGAGCTCGTTTTTCATCATCGGGAGCTCTTTTATATAACACGCCCCGGCGAAGGCGGTCAACCGCGCTCCCCTCGCCCGATGATGGCCGGCAGCGGAAAATCACCCCGGATTACCCCCCGGGCGGGGATGGCGTCGGGATGTCTCCGGACTAGACTGGGGGCAACCGCCGAGAGCGGTAGATCTCACATGTCCTATTAGGAGGCTGATATGAAGAAGTTCCTGGTCATGGCCCTGGCCGCTCTTTGCGTGGCCGCTGTCCTGCCCCAGACCCTGTCCGCCGGCGTCGGCATCAAGGGCGGGCTGTCCCTGTCGAAGTATTCTTACACGTCCGCGGAACCCATGCCGTTCACCATGGAGAACCTGACCGGCCTGGTCGGGGGCGTCTACTTCAACATGGGCCTGGGCCCGCTGTCCTTCCAGCCCGAGATCCTCTATGCCCGGATGGGCATGAAGTACTCCTTCGAGGGGGCGACGGTGGAGTACCAGACCAACTATATTCAGGTGCCCCTGCTCCTCAAGGTCAGCGTCATCCCCGCCGGCCCGATCCAACCGGTCGTCTACGCCGGCGGCTACGGCTCCTACCTGCTCAGCGCCAAGGGCGTCATGACCTCCGAAGAGGGCTCCGACTCCGGCGACCTCGACGACATGTACCAGAAGTACGATTACGGCCTGGTCGGCGGCGCGGGCATCGAGTTCAAGCTGCCCGGCGTCAAGCTGTCCCTCGAGGGCCGCTACAACCTCGGCCTGGCCAATGTCTGGAAGGACGCGGAAGAGGGCGAGTCCCTGAAGAACCGGTCCATCATGGTCCTTCTGGGCGTCGGCTTCTGATCCCGGCCCGATCGCAGAGTTCCCTCCTGTCGCCCCACCCCCCGCGGGGTGGGGCTTTTTTTTCCCTCCCGGCGACGACGCGCTTAACGCCCTTGTCCGTGCTAGAATAGATCATGGGGTTAAGGCAAGAGAGGTGCGCGGATGAAGAAGCTTGTCCTGGCCGGTCTTGCGGCGGTTCTGTTGGCGGGGCCTGTCCGGCCGGCCTTCGGGGCCGGGGTCGGGCTAAAGCTCGGCTTCTCCCTCTCCAAGCTGGTCCAGGGAGCGGCCGTTCCGCCCGCGCTCGAATGGGCCAATGTGCCCTTCTTCGCCGGCGGACTGTCGTTCGAAAGCCGCTGGGGCCCTGTGTCCCTTCAGCCCGAGGTCCTCTTCGTCCGCATGGGCGGGCGGTACGAGATCGACGCCGAAAACGGGTTCGAGAACCGCTTCAGCTACATCCAGGTGCCGCTGCTGGTCAAGGTCGGCGCCCTGCCGCGCGGCTCGCTGGACCCGTTCCTGTGCGCCGGGGGGTACGGCGCCTACCTGGTCAAGGCCCAGGGCGTCCTCGAGGCCGACGGCGAGACGACCAAGGCCGATCTGACGGACGAATACGAGCGGCTCGATTACGGGCTGATCGGCGGGGCCGGCCTGACCCTGCGCTTGCGGGGCCTGGCCCTCTCGATCGAGGGCCGCTATGTCCACGGGCTGGCCAACGTGTTCAAGGACCCGGGCGAAGGCGATACGCTGAAGAACCGCGGTCTCATGGCCCTGATCACCGTCGTCTATTAGCCTGGCCACCCGTTCTTTACGCGGGACCGGCCTTGGGTTATGCTTCGGGGCTCACGGAGGTGATTATGGCGGCCAGCACGATCAAGGTCGGGCTCATCGGGACGGGCTATATCGGCCTGGTCCATCTGGAGATGCTGCGCCGCCTGGGCGGCGTCGAGGTGGTCGCGGTCGCCGACGCCAACGAAACCCTGGCCCGGGCGGCGGCCGAGAAGTTCGCGGTCGGCCAGGTCTACGGTCGCGCAGACGACCTGATCGCCGACCCGGCGGTCGAGGTCGTCCACGACTGCGCCCCCAACAACGTCCACTTCGATATCAACGCCAGGGCCCTCGAGGCCGGCAAGGAGCTGCTGTCGGAAAAGCCGCTGGCCCTGGATTCGCGGGAGTCGGGCCGACTCGTGGAGCTCGCGCAGAAGCACGGCGCGCTGACGGCCATCGATTTCTGCTACCGCTATTATCCCGTCGTCCAGGAGGCGGCCGCCCGGGCCCGGCGGGGCGACCTCGGCGAGGTGCGGGCCTTCATGGGGCATTTCCTGCAGGACTGGCTCTTTTCCGAGACGGACTACACCTGGCGCCTGGACCCCCAAGTGGCCGGCCAGGCCAACGTCGTGGCCGATCTGGGCAGCCACTGGTTCGACCTGGTCCAGTTCATCACCGGGCGGAAGATCGTCGAGGTCATGGCCGAGCTCCACACCTGCCTGCCCAAGAGGCGGCGCCCCAAGGGCGGGGTCCTGTCCTTCGGGGCGGGCGGCGCCGGAGAATCCGAAGAGGTGGCCATCACGCTCGACGATTACGCCTCCGTCTTCCTCAAGCTCGACAACGGCGCCCGGGGCAGCTTCACGGCCTGCCAGGCCGCGGCCGGCCGCAAGGTCGATCTCGAGATCCAGGTCTTCGGCTCGCGCGAATCCTACGCCTGGAGCCACGTCCACCCCAACGCGCTATGGATCGGGCACCGGGAGAAAGCCAACGAAGTTTTTTACGAGTCGGCCCCGCTTCAGGCCGAGGAGACGCGGCGGTACGCCCTGCTCCCGACGGGCCATCCCATCGGCTATCACGACGCGGTCTTCAACCTCTTCCGGGATTACTACGAGGCGCTGGCGGCCAAGCGGGCCGGCCGGCCCTTCCGGGCGGCGTTCCCCGACGTCCGGACCGGTCACGACATGATGTGCGTCATCGACGCGGCCGTCGAATCCGACCGGGCCGGGCGCTGGGTCCCGGTCCGTCGCTAGGTCCGGGCCGTCCGGACCTTATTCGGTCTTGGCGGGGGCGGCCGGCTCGGCCTTCTTCTCTTCGGACTTCTTCTTGGGGGCCTTGGCCTCGCCCTTGGCGCCTTCGCCCTTCGGCTTCTTGGCCTTGCCCTCCGCCGGAGCGCCCTTTTTCTCGGCCTTGGCGCCCGCGTCCTTGGGTTTCTTGGGGGCGGCGGCCTTCTCGGCCTTGATCCGGGCCATCTCCTCGGTCCTCTTGGCGAGCGCGGCGATCCGCGCCAGGCGCCGGTTGGCGGCCTTGACCGAGGCCTTCAGGTTCCGGACGATGGGGTCGCGGCCAACCTGCGGTTCTTTGACGCCCTTGCCGGCGAGGAGTGCCAGCCGGTCCTTGAGCTTCTGTTCGAAGGCCGCCTTCTGGCGGGTGACGATCTCTTGCCTCTTGATGCCCATAGGGTCCTCCGTGTCGATCTCTCGGGGGCCGGACGTCTCGCTCCGGTCCTCTTAGGAACGCTCATTTATAGCAGGATTCCGGCCAAAAAGCCACCCCGCTCCGGCGGCCCCGCTCGAACGTCCGGACGTCCGTTGCTTTGACCCCCGCCCCGGCGTTAGAATCGAAGGCAGAGACGGGGCCCGGCGCGGTCCCGAAGGAGGGGGTATGAAGATAGGCGCGAGCGGCCCGACAAAAGCGCTTTTAACGGCCATGGCGTTCTGGGTTTTGAGCCTGGGCGGGCCATCCGCTGGAACCGAACTTGCCGTGCTTAGGGGTCTCGACACGGTGTTCGTGGTCGTCGAAGACCTGCCCCCGCGCGCCGTCGAGCTGGGCCTGTCCGCCGACGAGATCAAAGACCAGACGGCCGCGTGCCTGAAGCAGGCCGGCCTGTCCGTGCCGACCTTTTCCTACGAAGACGGCTATTTGTATATCCGGGTGCCGGTCGTGATGGAGGCCTTCTCCATCGAGGTCTCGTTGAGGGAGGCCGTCTCCCTCAAACGGGCTGGCCGGAAGGCGGTCCGCGCGGCGACCTGGATGAAGTCGGTCACGGGGGTACACCGGGACGACGGCCGCGTGATCAAGGCCGCCCTCCAGGAGATCATCGACGGCTTCATCGCCGACTATCGGGCGTCAACCCCCGCCGGGAAAAAGCCGGATCGCCGAACATCGTTATCCCCCAACTAAGGCCTGAGCAGGGAGCCGACGATGGAGTTGAGGGGCCATGAGGAGAAAAGGAGAGCGCGCCCGGGGTGACTCGAACACCCGACCTGCTGATTCGTAGTCAGACGCTCTATCCAACTGAGCTACGGGCGCGCAGGGCGGAAAAACGGGCATAATATAGCCTAAATCGACGCGGTTTGCAACGGGCTGGGGGCGTCAGAGGCAAGGGATAAAAGAACAAGGGGACACGTACCAATTCATGAGAATTGGTACATGTCCCCGGATTCATATCCCCGGCTTCATACGCCCCGCTTCATGCCCCGATTCTTAGGACGGCGGCGGCGTCGAGGCGTCCGGACCGGAGGTCGTCCAAGGCTTCGTTGGCCGCTTCGAGCGGATAGGTCCTGACGGTCGTCCGGACCGGGACCTCGGCCGCGACCGCCAAGAGCTCCTCGCCGTCCTGCCGGGTGGCGTTGGCCACGCTGAGCATCGTCCGCTCGTGGTAGAGATAGCGGTCGTAGTCCAACTCGGGGATGGGCGACATGTGGATGCCGGCCGAGACGACCCTCCCTCCCCTGTCCAGGACCCGCAAGGCGTCGAGGTAGAGGCGCCCGGCCGGGGCGAAGATGACGGCGTTGGACAGACGGGCCGGCGGCTCGTCATCGGCCGTCCCGACCCACGCGGCGCCGAGCTCCCGGGCCAACGCTTGGTGACGGGCGCTGCGGGTGAAGACGAAGACGTGCGCGCCCCGATGACGGGCGATCTGGATGGCGATATGGGCCGAGCCGCCGAAGCCGTAGAGGCCGAGGACGCCGCCCGGCTGGAAGCCGCTCAAGCGCAGGGCCCGGTAGCCGACGATGCCGGCGCACAGGAGCGGCGCCGCCTCGGCGTCCCCGAAACCGTCCGGCAGGGCATAGGCGAACTTTTCGCCGATGGCCATGTATTCGGCGTAGCCGCCGTCGGCGTGGTAGCCGTTGAAGCGAGCCGATTCGCACAGGTTCTCGCGGCCCGTCGCGCAGAACCGGCAGGTTCCGTCCGTCGAGCGCAGCCAGGCCGCGCCGACGCGCTGCCCGATCGCGAAACGCCCGGCCCTCTCCCCCTTCCGTTCGACCACGCCGACGACCTCGTGGCCGGGGATGAGAGGCGGGCGGGCTTCCGGGAGCTCGTGCTCGACGACATGAAGGTCCGTGTGGCAGACGCCGCAGCAGAGGACCCGGATGAGGATGTCCTCCGGCCCGACCTCGGGGACGGCCACCTCCCGCAGCTCGAGCGGCCGCTCGGACGGGGGCCGGAAGCCCGCGAGGACCATGGCCTTCATCGGAGCGCGGGGCCCTTCCCCTTGGCCATCTTGCTGCGCAGCCGGGCGAGGCGCTTCTCGAAGTCCCGCTCGGCGTCGAGGGACCGGCCCTTGGCCACGGCCAGCCCTTCGGTCGCGACCCGGATGGCCTCGCCGTAGTCCTTGGCCGTGTGCTCGAAGTACATCGCCAACTCCCGGAAGCAGTCGCAGTCGACCGCTTCCCCGGCGGCCATCTCCTGCCAGAACGGCAGGGCCTTGTCCCAGTCCTTGGCCTTCTTGAAGTGATGCGACAGTTTCCTGCGGGCGACGTAGGAGGCCTCGGCCGTCAGGCTGCTGCCCTGCGACAGGGCCTGTTGGAGCAGCGCGGCGGCGGTGGCCGTGTCCCCGGAGCGCTCGAACAGGTTGGCCACCCCGTAGAGATCCATGGCATCGCCGGCGCCCGCCTCGCGGTGCCGCTCGACCAGGATGGCCCCGGCCACGACGACGCCCAGGAGCGACAGCAGGTCCTCCTGGTTGTGGTAGAGGATAGGGTCGATAAGGCCGAAATCGCCGCTCCGGATGTACTGGAAATACCGCGTCGGGATTTCGGCGCCGGGGATGTCTTCGGACCTCTCGGCCTGGACGATCTGCTGGGCCAGGTCGAACAGCCGGCAGCTGTCGTACTTGTGCTTCCACAGGCTGCGGGCCGAGAACAGGAAGTCGAGGTGCGGCATGCCCCGCAACGGGCAGGGCAGGCGGTGCAGGGCGAAGCGCGTCTCGACGAGGGGCACGTCGTAGGCTTTGCCGTTGTAGGTGACGATGGACTTGAAGCCCATCTCGCGGACGAAGCGGTCGAGCTCGCGGACCAGCCGGTCCTCCTCGGCCATCTCGTTGAGGAAGAACTGGGTGACCTTGAACCGGTCGTCGCGGTAGTAGGCCAGCCCGACCAGGAACGGCACCGTGCCTGTCCCCCCGGCCAAGCCCGTCGTCTCCAGGTCGAGGAACAGGGCCGTCGACAGGTCGAGGCCTTCGAACGCGGCGTCGCGGCTCAAGAAGCCGACGACCTCGGCCGGGATCTGCAGCCCCATGGAGATGGGGATCTGCCCGTAGCGGGCCCCCAGGGCGAAGGCGTTCTCGAAGACCTGGACCGGCTCGCGCCGCTTCCTCTCGGCGGGGCGCTCCGTGGCCCCGACGGCCGGCCCGCGGCCCTTGTCGGTCAGAGCGATGAGGCGTTCGAGCTTCTGCTTGACCGTCAGTCCGGCGTCCTGGCCGAGCTTCTCCCAGGCCGATTCGACAGAGGCGGGGGCCTGGGACCGGGCCCGGGCCTCGCGCTCGCGCCGCAGCTGCTTCAACTTGTCTTCGAGAGCCATGGAACCTCGGGGAGAGAGTCGTCGATGTCCGCAGGACATTGTAGAAGAAACGGGGCGGTTTTCAAAGGGCCGAAGGATGAGCGCCGCGGGCCCCTTCTTCCTTTCCCCTTGAAATGGCGGGGCGTTGCGAATATATAAGGAGTTCGGAAATCCGCATGCCGCCCACGAACGACGCCGCCCACTTCCTGGCTTTCGACCTCGGCGCCGAAAGCGGCCGGGCCGTGCTCGGCGCCCTGGCCGGCCGCCGGCTTACGGTCCACGAAGTGCGGCGCTTTCCCAACACCCCCCTCCCCTTGGCCGGGCACATCCACTGGAACGTCTACGCCCTGTTCGACGAGATGAAGGCGGCCATGCGCGACGCGGCCGCGGCCATCGGGAGCCGGCCGACCAGCTTGGGCGTCGACACCTGGGGCGTCGATTTCGGGCTGTTGGCCAAGGACGGAAGCCTCCTGGGCCTGCCGTTCTGCTACCGGGACCATCGCCACGCCGGGGCCATGGAGGAGTACTTCAAGATCGTGCCCCGGCCGGCCCTCTACGAGGCCACGGGCATCCAGTTCATGCCCTTCAACACGCTCTTCCAGATCTACGCCCTGGTCCGGGACCGGTCGCCGCTGCTCGACGCCGCGGCCGATCTGCTGTTCATGCCCGACCTGTTCAATTTCTTCCTGACCGGACGGAAGGCGGCCGAGGCCACCATCGCCTCGACCTCCCAATGCCTCGATCCCCGGACGAAAGCCTGGGTCCCGGGCCTGTTCCAGGCCATGGGGCTGTCCAAGCGCATCTTGCGGGACATCGTCGAGCCGGCGACCGTGCTGGGCGAGCTCGCCGACGACGTGGCCGCGGCCACGGGCCTGCGTCACGTCCCCGTCGTGGCCACGGCCAGCCACGACACGGCGGCCGCCGTGGCGGCGGTGCCGGCCGAGGACGGCTCCTGGGCCTACATCTCGTCGGGGACCTGGTCGCTCGTCGGGGTCGAGCGCCGGGAGCCGCTCATCTCCGAGGCCTCGCTGGCGGCCAACTTCACCAACGAAGGCGGCCTGGGAGGGACCATCCGCTTCCTCAAGAACGTCTCCGGCCTGTGGCTTGTCCAGGGGTGCCGCAAGGCCTGGGCGACGGAAGGCCCGGCGACCTACGAGGACTTGACCCGGGCCGCCATGGACGCCCCGCCGTTCGCGGCCCTGATCGATCCCGACGACCCGTCGTTCCTCAACCCGCCTGACATGCCGGCGGCCATCACGGCCTTTTGCCGCCGGACGAAACAGGCCCCGCCGGGAACGAAGGGGGCCGTCGTCCGGTCGCTGCTCGAGAGCCTGGCCCTGAAGTACCGCCTGGTCATCGACCAGCTCGGCGCCCTCCTGGGGCAGCCGGTCGAGAAGATCCACATCATCGGCGGCGGCTCGCGCAACGCCCTGCTCTGCCAGCTGACGGCCGACGCGACGGGGCGGCCGGTCGTGGCCGGCCCGGCCGAGGCCACGGCCATCGGCAACATCCTGGTCCAGGCCCTGGCCATGGGCCGCCTCGGATCGCCGGCCGAGATCCGGGCCGTCGTGCGCGAGTCATTCGCGCCGCGGTCGTTCGCGCCGACGGGCCCGGCGGGGGCCTGGGACCGGGCCGCGGCCCGGTTCCGGGACGTCCTGGAGCTTGACAGCCCATGACGGGTGGCATATAACCATGGCGTTCCTTCGAGGAGGGGTGAGGATGGATCCGAGCGCCATAGAAAAGAACTATCTCCAGGCCCGCGAGCGCTATGCCGAGCGCGGCGTCGATACCGAGAAAGCCCTGGCCCGCCTCCAGACCCTCCCCTTGTCCCTGCATTGCTGGCAGGGCGACGACGTTGGCGGCTTCGAGAAGCAGGCGGCCGGCCTGGAAGGGAGCGGGCTGCAGGTCACGGGCGGCGCCCCGGGCCGGGCCCGGACCGTCGAGGAGCTGCGGGCCGACCTGGAGCAGGCCCTGGCCCTCATCCCCGGCCGCCAGCGGGTCAATCTCCACGCCATGTACGGGGAATTCGGCGAACGCCCTGTCGACCGCGACGCCCTCGAGCCCGAGCATTTCCGGGGCTGGACCGAATGGGCCAAGCGCCACGGCCTGAAGCTCGACTTCAACGCCACCTGTTTCGCCCATCCCAAGGCGGCCTCGGGCTTCACCTTGAGCTGCCGCGAGAACGGCACCCGCAGGTTCTGGGTCGACCACGTCAAGTGCTGCCGCAGGATCGCCGCCTCGATCGGCCGGGAGCAGCAGGCCTCCTGCCTCCACAACCTCTGGATCCCCGACGGCTCCAAGGACGTCCCCACGGACCGCTGGGGGGCCCGGGCCGCCCTGCTCAAGTCCCTCGACGAGATCTACGAGATCGAATACAGCCCCCAGCAGATGAAAGACGCCGTCGAGAGCAAGCTGTTCGGCCTCGGCAGCGAATCCTTCGTCGTCGGCTCGCACGAGTTCTACCTCGGCTACGCCCTGACCCGGGGCAAGATCGTCTGCCTCGACCTGGGCCATTTCCACCCCACCGAGTCGGTGGCCGACAAGATCTCGGCCCTCTTGCCGTTCACGGGCGAGATCCTGCTCCACGTCAGCCGCGGCGTCCGCTGGGACAGCGACCACGTCGTCCTGCTCAACGACGAGGTCCGCGAGCTGTGCGCCGAGATCGTCCGCAGCCAGGCCCTCGACCGCATCCATATCGCCCTCGATTACTTCGACGCCAGCTTCAACCGCGTCGGGGCCTGGGTGCTGGGGGCCCGCTCGGTCCTCAAGGGCCTCCTGCTGGCCCTGCTCGAGCCGGCGGACAAGGCCCGCGAGCTGGACCGGCCGGGCAAGACCCTGCAGCGCCTGGCCCTCCTCGAAGACCTCAAGGCCCTGCCGTTCGGCCCGGTCTGGGACGCTTATTGCCTGCGCCACGGCGTGCCCCCGGGCGAGGACTGGCTGCGCGAGGTCGAGGCCTACGAGCGGCGGGTCTTGAGCCGGCGCTGACCCGGTCCCCTCCCCCGCGCCCGACGACGGCCCCGAAACTATTTGACGCCCGGCCCGAATTGACTAAACTGGGGGCAATGCCCCCGGCCCCGACCGAAACATCCGACGCCGCCCGGCTCGAGAAGGCCAAGGACCTCCTGCACACGCTGGCCAACGCCGTCTCGGCCATGAAGATCTTCCCCAACGAGCACGCCACGGTCGTCAACTTCGTCGACGTCTTGACCCGGAAGTTCACGGACTTCCTGGCCGTCCATCAGAAATTCCAGTTCGGGATCGAGGAGTACTCCTTCACCTACGACGGCAAGGCCGTCTACACCGACGAGGTGGCCGTCAAGAGCCTGCCCTTCTTCTTTTTCAAGGACGGGCTGCAGATCCTCTTCTTCTACCAGGGCCTGGAACGGGCCGAGATCCTGGAGTTCCTGGAACTCGTCCGGGACGAGGCCCAGAAGCCCGCCGAGGACGCCGACTTCGTCGTCGCCCTCTGGGAACGGGACTTCGCCAACATCCAGTATTACGCCCCGGACGAGTTCCTCGAGAACCGCATTCTCGCCGAACGCGGCGAATCGCGGGCCCGCCGCGACGGGCCCGACCTGCCGGAGGAGCTGGCCGCGGAGACCATCGAGGTCCGGGTCGACACCTCGAAGTTCACCCAGGGCCGGATCGAGCTCACCGGGGAGGACCGCCAGGCGGTGAACGAGGCCGCAGCGGCGAGTGAGGCCGAGGAACCCGGCCCGGGCCCCGGCGAGGAAGAGCCCGCGCCCCCTGCCGCCGCCGATGAAAAGGGCCCCATCAGCCCGGCCGCGGCCATGGACCCGACCCTCACCGAGGACGAGTTGCAGTCGCTCGAAACCATGGTCCGGACCAACCGGACCATCTCCCCCCAGGAGGAGTATGTCAACCTGATGGTCGAGATCCTCTTCCTCGAGGAGGATCCGGGGAACGCCCGGGCGGCCCTGGAGACCCTGCTGGAATACCACTTCGACCAGATCCAGCACGGCCGGTTCGACACGGCCGTCCTGATCATCCAGAAGATCCACGAACTGCGCCGCCATCTGGAAGGCCGGCCGGGCAAGACCGGGCCGCTCGACGAGTTCCTGGCCCGCACCGTCAGCCCCCAGACGATCGAGGCCGTCAAGTCGCTGCTGGCCCAGAAAAAGGCCATGGATTGGGAGTCCCTGCTCGGTTTCTTCGGCCTGCTCGGGCCGCCCGCGCTGGGTCTGGCCGCCGACCTCTACGAGATCGCCCCGACCGGCCAGGCCCGGGCCCGGATCGTGGAGTTCATCGAGGCGGCCGGCGCCGCCCAGCCGGCCCTCCTGGCCGGCTTGACGGAACGGGCCCGGCCGGGACTGGCCCGCGAGATCGTCGGCGCCCTGGCCCGGGTTCCGGACGGCCGCGGCGTCCCCCACCTGGCCGCTTTCATCAACTTCCCCAACACCGAGGTCAAGTCCGCGGCCATCCAGGCCTTGAGCCGGGCCGGGAGGGAGACCGCCAACCGCATCCTGGCCGGGTTCCTCAACGATCCCGACGAAGAGATCCGCATCCAGGCCATCATGACCCTCGATCCGGCCCAGGGGGGGGGCAGGGTCCGCCAGATCCTGCAGGAGGTCGGGGGCCGGGAGTTCCGTTCGAAGAGCCCGAAGGAGAAGGAGGCCCTCCTGGGCTTTTTGGGGCGGACGAGGTCGCCCGAGGCCCTGGCCTTCCTCCGGTCGACCCTGCTTCGGGCGCCGCTCTTCCCGTCCCGGGGGGCCCTCGAGCTGCGCCTGGCCACCGTGGCCGGGCTCGAAAGCATGGCCACGCCGGAGGCCCTCGAGGCCCTCCAGAAAGGCGCCATCGGCCGCACCCGCCAAGTCCGGGAGGCCTGCGCCGCGGCCCTGCTGCGCCTGCCGGCCGCCGGGGCGGCGCGGAGCTAGGACCCGAACATGGATGACAAGAGCACCCTCCGCGCCGGCCCCGAAGGCGCCGCCGCGCGGACGGCCGGCGGCGCGGCCAAGCTCCGGCAAAAGGCCGGGGTCGAGCTGTTGACCCGGTTCCACATCGTCGACAAGATCGCCAAGATCTACGACACCCGCAACAGCGCCTTCCAGGTCCAGGGAAAGCTCCTGTTCGAGACCCTGGCGGCCCTGCTGCAAACGTCCGGCGAGGCCTCGCTGCGGGTCCGTCACGGCGTCCTGCTTCTCGACGGCGTCCGCCTCAAGTTCGGGGTCGGCACCTACGCCATGTTCAAATCGGTCATGGAGGAGTTCCGGACCCGGAGCGTGGAGGCCGTGACCTTCCGGTCCGGCCTGACCCTCGACGAGCTTTACGCCTTCATGGCCGTCTTCGCCAAGCGCGAGAAGACGGTCGAAGACGCGTTCGCCCGCCTCCAAGCCGACCTCGAGGCCGCCGGCATCGACCACGTCGAGCTCGAGAAGGCGGCGGACGAGGAGGCCCCCCAGGGCCTGCACCAGAGCTCGGCCCGGCTGTTCTTCTTGAGCATCGTCCATCTCAAGGAGTCCTTCGCCCGGGACCAGCGCAACGAGCCCATCAAGATCAGCACCACCCGGCGCCTGATGCAGTCCATCTACAACCACATCGTCGAGGACGAGGGCTTCGTCTACGGCCTGACCAACATCAAGAACCACGACGAGTACACCCTCAATCATTCCGTCAACGTCTGCCTGCTGGCCACGGCGCTGGGTCGCCGGCTCGGCCTGAGCCGGGCCGAGCTGGTCGATCTGGGCATGGCCGCGTTCTTCCACGACCTGGGCAAGACGGCGACGCCGCTCGAGATCCTGAACAAGCCCGGCCGCCTGACCGATGAGGAGCGCGACATCATGGAACGGCACCCCTTCCACGGCGCCGAGAAGCTGGCCCTGCTCAAGGAGTTCCGGCGGCTGCCGCTGCGGGCCATCCACGTCGCCATGGAGCACCACATCAAGGAGGACCTGTCCGGCTACCCGCGCTACTTCAAGAAGGACGACGTCAACCTGTTCAGCAAGATCGTCAAGGTCGTCGACGTCTTCGACGCCATCACGACCAGCCGGATCTACCGGGCCAAGGACTTCACCCGGGCCGAGGCCTTGAGCCTGATGCTCGAGCAGAGCGGCACCGAGTTCAACCCCGTCATCCTCAAGGCCTTCGTCAACATGATGGGCGTCTTCCCCATCGGCACGCTGGTGGCCCTGTCGACCGGCGAGCTGGCCATCGTCCAGGACCTCAACGCCGACCCCAAGCTGGTCCTCCGCCCCGCCGTCAAGCTGATCACGGACCCGTCCGGACAAAGGATCGACGGCGCGGTGGTTGACCTGGCCGAGCGGGACCCGGCCACGGGCCGTTTCCGCCGGACGATCGCCACGCCCCTCGACCCGGCCCGCTACGGCATCGAGGTCTCCGATTACTTCCTGGCCCAGGCCGCCGGCGACGCCCCGCCGCCGCCCGCCGCGGCCCCTTGAGGTCGTCCGTGATGCCCCCGGCCCCGACCCGGCTTCGCTGCGAATACCTGACCGACCCCCTCGGCGTCGACACCCCCGCGCCGCGCCTTTCCTGGCGCGTCGAAGGCTCCGAACGCGGCGACCGGCCGACGGCCTGCCAGGTCCTGGTGTCCTCGTCGGAGGAGCGGCTGCGGCGGGACCTCGGCGAACGGTGGGATTCCGGCCGGATCGAAAACGGGGCCGGCCTCGAATACGCCGGCGAGCCGCTCGAAAGCTGCGCCCGCTACTTCTGGAAGGTCCGCTGGTGGGACGGCCGGGGCCGGGCCAGCGGCTGGAGCGAGCCGGCTTCGTTCGTGACCGGGTTCCTCCGGGCGGGCGAATGGAAGGCTCGCTGGATCGGCCCCCGCCGCATCGAGGAGTTCCGGACCAAGGGCACGGTCCTGCTCGGCCATCCCGGCCCCGACGAGACCCAGGCCTGCGCCGTCTATCTCCGCCGCGAGTTCGCGCTGCGCGGCCGTCCCGCGCTGGCCCTGGCTTTCGTCTCGGGCCTCGGCCACTACGAGATGCGCCTGAATGGGGCCAGGGTCGGGACGAGCGTCCTCGATCCCGGCTGGACGGACTACCGGGTCAAGGCCCTCTACGCCACGCACGACGTGACCGCGCTCCTCGGCGAGCGCAACGCCGTCGGGATCGTCCTCGGCAACGGCCGTCACACCCGGAGCCTGGGCTACGACGCCCCCAAGCTGGCCTGCCGGATCGAGATCGCCTACGACGGCCGCGAGCGGGACGTCCTCTTCGCCGACGAGAGCTGGCGCACCTCCGGGGGCCCCATCCGCGAGAACGGGCTCTACTACGGCGAGCGCCGGGACGCGCGCATCCGGATCGACGGCTGGGACCGTCCGGGGTACGACGACCGGGCCTGGGAGCCGGCCGTCGGGGTCGAGGGCCCTCCCCTCGCCGCCCAGGCCATGCCGCCCATCCGGGTCGTCGAAACGCTCCCGGCCCGGTCGGTCCGGCGCCGGCCCGACGGCGCGGCCATCTTCGATTTCGGCCAGAACTTCTCGGGCTGGACCCGGCTCGAGGTCGAAGGCCCGGCGGGCACGGAGATCCGGCTGCGCCACGCCGAGCTCCTCCACGAGGACGGCGCGCTCAACCTCGGTCCGAACGAGAATGCCGAGGCCACCGACGTCTACATCCTGGGCGGCGGCGGCCCCGAGGTCTTTGAGCCGGCCTTCACCTATCACGGCTTCCGCTACGTCGAGATGACCGGCTATCCCGGCCAGCCGGGCCCGGAGTGCCTGGCGGGCCGGTTCGTCCACACGGACGTCGAGCGGACGGGGACGTTCAGGTCCTCGAACGAGCTCGTCGACGCCGTCCACCGCAACGTCCTCTGGGGCCAGCTGTCGAACCTGATGAGCGTCCCGACCGACTGCCCCCAGCGCGACGAGCGCCACGGCTGGCTAGGCGATGCCCATCTGGCCGCCGAACAGGCCGCCTACAACTTCGACATGGCCGCCTTCTACGCCAAGTTCCTCGACGACATCCGCCTGGCCCAGCGCGAGGACGGCAGCCTGCCCGACGTCGCCCCGGCCTATCTCCCCCGCCTCTACCCGGCCGACCCGGCCTGGAGCTCGGCCTACGCCACGCTGCTCGAGCTGCTCTGGGACCACTACGGCGACCGGCGGACGGTCGCCGCTCACTACGGGCCCCTGAAGCGCTACGTCGATTTCCTCGGGCGCCGGGCCGACGGCCACATCCTCCGCTCCCTTGGCAAGTACGGCGATTGGTGCCCGCCGGGCGGCGTCGTGCCCAAGAAGACGCCGGTCGAGCTGACCTCCACCTGGTTCTACTACCACGACGTCCTCGTCCTGGTCCGCCTGGCCGGCGTGCTCGGGCGCGGCGACGACGTCCGGGATTACGGCCGGCTGGCCGGGGAGATCAAGGAGGCCTTCAATCGGGCCTTCCTCGGCGAGACCCAGTACGCGGCCATCCGGGTCAGCCCGGTCGACAACCTGCCCAACCAGACCTCCAATGCCCTGCCCCTCTATCTCGACATGGTCCCAGCCGGGCGCAAGGACCGGGTCGTGGCCAGCCTGGTCCAGAGCGTCGTCCGGGTCCAGGATTATCACGTCGACACGGGCATCCTCGGCACCCGCTACATCCTCGACGTCCTGACCGAGAACGGCCAGGCCGAGGCGGCCTACCGGATGGCGACCCAGCGGAGCTATCCCGGCTGGGGCTACATGCTGGCCGAAGGGGCCACGACGCTCTGGGAGCGCTGGGAGAAGCTGACCGGGTTCGCCATGAACTCGCAGAACCACATCATGTTCGGCAGCGTCGACGCCTGGTTCTACCGGGTCCTGGCCGGCCTCGCCCCGCTTCGGCCGGGCTGGCGCTCCGTCCGCGTCCGGCCCCACGTGCTCGGCGACCTGGCCTTCGTCGAGGCCGCCCTGGAAACGTTCGCCGGCCGGGTCGCGGCGGCCTGGCGGCGGACGGACCGGGCCTTCACGCTCGAGGCGTCCATCCCCGCCGGCGCCGACGGCGAGGTCCATGTCCCTCTTCTATGGCCGGGGGCGGAGGTCCGGGAATCCGGCCGCCCGATCGGGCCGGCCGGGGGGGCGCCGGGGATCGCGCCGGCAGCGGCCGGCGGGGCCGCGGACCGGGCGGTCTTCAAGGTCGAGAGCGGGGCCTACAGGTTCGAGGTCTTGAAACCGGCCTGAAGCCGGGCCCGTCCGGGCCGCGGCCTCAATCCAGGAACTCGGCCAGCAGCCGGGCTGCCGCCCCGTAGGCGGCGATCGTCTGATCGATCTCCTTCGGGCCGTGGGCGGCCGAGACCGCGCCGCCGCCGTGGACGACGTTGACCCCCTGGACGAGCAGGGCCAGCTTGAGCAGGTCCTCGCGCAGCGGGATGTCCGAGCGGTCGGGATCGTGGATGTCCTCCGGGCGGTCGTAGGCCAGCCCGGGCCGGCGCGGGAAATGGACCATGAACAGGGAGCTCCCGCGGACCACGTCGTTGCCGTCGCCGGTCGTCCGGACCGTCAAGCCCTGCTTGGCGAAGGCCGCCTCGATGCCGCGGCGCAGCCGTTCGCCGAGAGCGCCGATGCGCGGATAGACGGTCTTGGCCCGGCCGGCCAGCTGGCCGAGCATGATCAGCCCGGCCGTCATGTACTCGGCGTGGGCCGAGAACGTGCCGCCCTCGAAATAGACGCGAGCCCCGCCGTCGCGGCCGCGCTCGCACTCGTCCATGATGTCCCCGGGGCCGACGACCGCGGCCACGGCGTGCCCGCCGCCGATGATCTTGCCCAAGGTGGTCAGGTCCGGCCGGATGCCGTAGAGCGTCTGGACGCCGCCGGGGCAGAAGCGGTAGCCGGAGATGATCTCGTCGAAGATGAGCAGGGCGCCGTGCTCGTGGGTCAGGCGCCGGGCCGTCTCCAGGTACTCCCGGCTGGCCGCCAGGAAGCCGCCGACGCCCAGGAACGGCTCGACGATGAAGCAGGCCACGCGGTCGCCGTGCTCGGCCATGGTCCGCCGGAGGTCGTCGACGTCGTTGAACCGGGTGACGAGCGTGCGGCGGACGATGTCGTCGAGCAGGCCGGCCGACTCCCGGCCCTCGAAGCCGGACTCGCGGCGGTATTTGACGCCCTTCAGGAGATAAGGCGAAGCGCCGTGCCAGCCGCCGCCGACTTTGAGAACGAGGTCACGCCCGGTCAGCCCTTGGGCCATCATGACGGCGTACATCGTGGCCAGGGTCCCGGAGGTCGTGAAGCGGACCCGGGCCCCGCGGCCGCCGAGCCCGCGCACCACGGCCTCGGCCAGCTCGATCTGGGCGCCGGCCTCGAAGCCGGTGTGCAGGGTGCCGCGCGCCAGGGCGGCGGCCATGCCGCGGCGCACGACCCGGGGATTGTGGCCCAGGATATTGGCGTAGTGGCCCTGCCAGTAGTCGAGATAGACGTTGCCGTCGAGATCCCGGACCCGGGGGCCGTCGGCCGCGGCGGTCGAGAACGGATACGGTCGCCAGAGCCGGATGGTGTGGCTGCCGCCGGCCACCATGACCTTCTCGGCCCGGCGGAACAGGGCCCGGCTGCGGGGGGTTTTTCTCTCGTAATCCCGGACCAGGCGGGCCCGGAGCGTGTCGAATCCTCTCATGGAACCTCTTTTTGGGCCCCATTAAACAACCCCGGGGCCCGTCTTGTCAACCTGAAAAGCATTGACCGGCCCCGTATCTTAAGGTAAAATAGATAGTTCCCGAACAGGAAAGGCTGAATATGGCCGTCCAAAAAGCGAAAAAGACCAATCGGGCCTGCGTCATCGGCCTCGATGGCGTCCCCTACGGCATGATCGTCGAGCTGGCCCGCCGGGGCGTCATGTCGACCATGGCCCGGCTGATGGACATCGGCAAGCTCCACCAGATGAAGGCCAGCCTGCCCGAGATCTCCTCGGTCTCCTGGACCGATTTCATGACCGGTTCGGACTCGGGCACCCACGGCATCTTCGGCTTCACCGATTTCAAGCCCAAGTCCTACGGCATCCGCTTTCCCAACTTCCTCGACGTCAAGGCCCCGACCCTGTGGGACAAGCTGGGGGCCAAGGGCAAGAAGAGCGTCGTCATCAACCAACCCTCGACCTACCCGGCCCGCAAGACCGACGGGGTCCTCATCTCCGGCTTCGTGGCCCTGGAGCTCGGCCGGGCCGTCTGGCCCTTGAGCTACCGGGCGGCTCTGGAACAGATGGGCTACCAGATCGACATCGACATCCAGAAGTGCCGCGAGCGGCCCGAGCTGCTGTGGCAGGAGCTCAACAAGACCATGGCCGGCGGCCAGAAGGCCCTCAACTTCCTCTGGGAAGAGGGTTGGGATTACTTCGAATACGTCGTCACGGGCACCGACCGGCTGCACCACCTGCTCTGGCGCGCCTACGAGGACGCCGGCCATCCGGCCCACCAGGTCTTCCTCGACTTCTACCGCCACATCGACCGGCTCATCGGCAAGATCGTCGCCGCCTACCACAAGCTGACCAACACCTACGCCGGCTTCTACATCCTGTCCGACCACGGCTTCTGCCGGGCCGACCGGGAGGTTTATCTCAACGCCTGGCTCGAGCAGCACGGCTACCTTCGCTTCCTCAAGCCCGAGCCCGAATCGCTCGAGGACATCCACGGCCGGTCCCGGGCCTTCGCCCTGGACCCGAACCGGATCTACCTCAATTACAAGGGCCGCTACCCGAAGGGGTCCGTGGAGCGCGGCGCCCGCCGGGCCCTCAAGGACGAGATCGCGGCCAAGCTGGCCAAGCTCGAATACCAGGGACGCCGGGTCGTCCGCCGCGTCTTCACGTCCGAAGAGGCCTACACCGGGCCCTGCGCATCCAAGGGCCCGGACCTCATCGTGGTCGCCGAGCCGGGGTTCGACATGAAGGGCTCGGTCCGGAAGAAGGAGGTCTTCGGCCCCCCCGGCCTGCAGGGCATGCACACCTGGGACGACGCCTTCTTCTGGGCCTCCGAGGACCTCGGCGGCGATCTCAAGATCTCCAACGTGGCCCCCGTCATCCTCAAGAACTTCTGATGAAGAAGTCCGCAGCCGCCGCCGCGACGCTCCTCGCCGTCTGCGCCCTGGCCTCTCCCCTCGCGGCTTACATCGGGCCCGGGGCCGGCTTCGCCTTCCTGTCCTCGTTCCTGGTCTTCTTCCTGACCTTCCTGCTGGCGGTCTTCTCGCTCGTCTCCTGGCCCTTCCGCTTCCTGTGGCGGGCCCTTCGCGGCCAGCGGGCCTACCGGAAAGGCCCCATCGAGCGGGTCGTCGTCCTCGGCCTGGACGGCCTGGAGCCGACGCTGGCCGAGAAGTTCATGGCCGAAGGCAAGATGCCCCATCTGGCCCGGCTGAAAAAGGACGGCTCGTACGCCCGCCTGCGCACGACCACGCCGGCCATCTCCCCCGTCGCCTGGTCCTCGTTCATGACCGGCGCGGAGCCCTCCAAGCACAACATCTTCGATTTCCTGAGCCGCGATCCGCGGACCTATCTCCCCGACCTGTCCTCGGCCCGCATCGGCCGCCCCAAGCGAACCCTGGCCCTGGGCCGATACCTCATCCCCTTGTCCAAGCCGGAGATCCGGGGGATGCGAAAGAGCGTCCCGTTCTGGAAGGTCCTCGGCGAGAAGGGCATCGCCTCGACCGTCCTGCGGGTGCCCATCACCTTCCCGCCCGACAAGT
>JAEAME010000145.1_pt1 | contig 95255 bp, 86 predicted proteins | sample 8958731 | NCBI WGS metagenome assembly JAEAME01 (sample SAMN16933194, study PRJNA681113) | bioreactor sludge metagenome | isolation source: anerobic bioreactor sludge (Control) | place: India:Bengaluru | collected 2018-10-24
TGACGGTCCCGGCCGACTACGACAACGACGGGGCGGACGAGATCGCGGTCTACCGCTCCTCCTACACCGCCCCCCAGACGATCTACCAGATCCAGCACGACGGGCTGACCGGGACGCAGACCGTGACCGGGATCGTCAACCTGGTCTACCCGAACATGGGCTTCTTCATGGCCGAGGCGAGCGGGGCCTACCACGGGATCTACATCAACCAGACGACCTACGGGCCGATGATCGGCGACTCCGTGACCCTGACCGGGACGGTGGCGAGTAGCAACGGCCAGACCCGCCTGCAGTCGCTCACCGCCTTCGCCATCAACACCCGCAACAACTCACCCTACGCCGCCGCGGCCATCCCGACCGCTTCGATCACCGACGAACAGTACGAGGGCTGCCTGGTCAGCGTTTCGGACGCCTTCACCGTCTCCAACCAGAACAGCGGCTCCTACAAGTGGGTGGCGACCGGAGCGGGGGGATCGGTCACCCTCGGCGGCGGCCTGGACTACAACTACTTCCCCCGCAACGGCGACGCCTTCACTTCCTTCGTGGGGCTCGTGGAGCGGAACACGAGCTCGAGCCCCAACCAGTGGCTCCAACCCCGCGACACCGACGACCTCTACGGGCCGACCAGCGTCATCCCCCACTACGCCCTCTTCGGGACGGTGGTGCCGGTGGACGGGACGGGCACCTACTACGAAAACCACTACCTCGAGGTCCGCGGCGAGTCGATCGAGTCGATCGGTCCCAACCCGCCGGCCGGGGTGGACGTGATCGACGTGGACGGCCTGATCTTCCCGGGGATGATCAGCACCCACAACCATTCCACCTACGACCTCTTCGATTTCATCCCCTTCAGCATTCCTCCGTATTTCCGCGAGCGCAACGACTGGGCGAACGACGAATACGGCGGGTCGATGTACTGCGATTTCAAGAAGCAATGGGGCGGCTTCTCGGACTTCTACGACCAGATCACCAAGCTCTCCGAGGTCAGGCTCGCCACCAGCGGCTGCACGGTGAACCAGGGCGCCGGCGACGGCATCAACCATGGCGACGACGCCTTCGCCAAGCTCGGGGTGGGGATCATCGACGGCCAGAGGTTCCCCGGCCGCTGCTACGACAAGGTTCTGGGGACGACCGACGGGATGGAGGCCACCTGGGCCACGAAGCACCAGGACGCGGTCAACGGCAAGCTGCACCGCTACCTCGCCCACCTCGCCGAGACCCGGGACGACGGCCCGACCCAGGCCACCCAGTGGAACATCTGGAAGACCTACGCCTCCTTCGACGGCTACGACACCCTCATCCACGGGATGAACATCCCGGCGGCCGAGTTCTCGCTCTTCGACCACGGCCTCGACGCCTGGGGGAGCCCGCTCAAGACCGTCCTCTCCTGGGCCTGCAAATCGAACATGCTCCTCTACGACGCCACCGCCAACGTCCAGGGCGCGCTCAACGCCGGCGCCACGGTGGCGCTCGCCCCCGACTGGACGGAATCCGGGATGCCGAACATGCTGGCGGAGCTGAACTACGCCGCCTACGTGGCCAGGGACAGCGGATGGAGCATCCAGTCCCGGCAGTTCGTGGAGATGGTGACCCGCAACGCCGCCTCCGGCTTCGGCCAGCTCTACCGGATAGGCTCACTCGAAGAGGGTAAGGTGGCCAACCTGATGGTCATACCCGACGGGGACGGCGACCCCTTCGACGACTTCATGATGGCGGCTGGCGCGGGGGCGTCCTACGACTACCGCTGCGGTCCCAAGGACGTGAAGCTCACGGTCGTCGCCGGGCGCCCGATGTACGGCGACCCCGATCTCCTCACCACGGCGAACTTCCCCTTCAGCTACTCCGGCTACCTCGAGGATCTCACGATCTGCGGCGAGGCGAAGAAGCTTTCCCTCGCCCGCTACGACAGCGGCGCCTACCCCGGCGTGAACGAGAAGTTCTTGCCCTTCTACCTGGAGATGTGGAACAAGTACCTGAGGAGCACGCAGTATCCCTGCGACTTCCTCTCCGTGGATCCCGCCGGCGCCCTGCCCCCCACGCCCCTGGCGACCCCCACGCCCCCGGCGGGGACCTTCGTCATCACCGCGGGGACCGACGACGCCTCGGAGCACGTCTCCAACTACGTGGACAACGCCTCCTACGTCTATCTCGGGCGGCACACCGTCTCCGACGGCTACTACTTCGGGGCGCGCTTCAACAACGTCAACATACCCAACGGCGCGACGGTCAACTCGGCCTATCTGGTTCTGACCCAGCACGACACCTACAACACGAACCAGCCCGTTCTCCTGGTGGCCGCCCACGACACCGACAACTCCCCCACCTTCAGCTCCTCCAACGGCCCGCTCGACCGGGGAAACCAGCTCACTTCCGCCCAGGTCGCCTGGACGCCTTCCGCCGGGACCCCGGGCGTCGAGTTCCAGTCGCCGAACATCGCGAGCGTGCTCCAGGAGGTCGTTAATCGGGCAGGCTGGGTCTCGGGGAACTCTCTCTCCGTCATCGTCAAGGACAACGAAGCCGCCGTTGACCACCGCCGGAGGGCCTGGGCCTACGATGGCGACCCGGCCCTGGCCCCGCGTCTCGTCGTCGATTTCGAGACCGGCCCCACGCCGCCGCCCACGCCGACTGTGACGCCCACACCCTTCGGCTTCAAGACGCCCACCCCGCCTCCGACGGCGACGCCGGTGCCCACGGCCACGCCGACCCCCGAGGGCTACAAGACCCCGATCCCGACACCCTCGCCGGACGACCTGCTCCTGAACCCGGGTTTCGAGACCTGGAACGGGACGTCCTTCGCGAGCTGGACGCAGGATGCCAGCTCCACCTACACGGTCGAAACGGGGACCGTCCATTCGGGGTCCAACAGCGCGAAGGTCACCACCACCGTGGATCCCGGGGCCTATGGGAAAGGGTTCTACCAGGACGTTCCGGTCACGGTCGGAGAGACCTACGAGTTCTCCGCCTGGCTCTGGTCCCTGCAGACCGGCTCGATGGGGATCACGGTCTCCTGGTTCGACGGGGTGAGCCCCAAGTACTGGGATACCCCGACCTCGACCGCCGCCGGTCAGTGGCAGCAGTTCAGCGTTCAGTCCACCGCTCCGGCGGGGACGATCTCGGCCCGGGCCTGGATCAGGGGCTTCCTTAACACGGCCCCCTGCGGCTACGGTGACGACGCCCAGTTCCGCGTGGTCGATCCCTGAGCGTTTGGTTGACTGATCACCGTGGGAGCGGCTTCTCGCTGCGATCCATGACGAACTGGATCGGGGCCACGGGCTGCATTAGAGATCTGTTGTCAGCGCGAATGTGGGCGCGGCAGAAATGTCGCTGCCCCGCGCGCGGACCTTCAAGGTCCGCGCTTACGGGCGGGAAGGTGGTCCGTCCCGTCCGGGGATCGTCCGTAGCCGCGGACATTTATGTCCGCGGAATCCTGCGCCCGTTTCCCGGCGCAGACCGCTAGGAGAATGGCCATGGCTCTGATGCAGTGTCCGGAGTGCCGGGAGAAGATGAGCGACCAGGCCTGCTTCTGTCCGCACTGCGGTTTCCCCCTGCCTTGCCAGTGGGTGACGGGGATGCAGGCGGTCTTCGTCCTCCTGGGCTGCATCACGGTCGTGCTCTCCCTTCTCGGTTTCTGGGGATTTTTCGACAAGGTGCTTTCGACGCTCCTCCTCGCCGGCGGCCTGGCCTGCATCGTCTACGGTCTTTCCAAAAAGGCGCGGGCGAGGGGAAGGTAAAAATCAGTGATCAGTGAACAGTGATCAGTGATCAGTAAACAGTGATCAGTGATCAGCCGCGCGTAACCCTCCGCAACTTCACGTAACCTCACGCAACATTGCGTAACCTTTCGTAGCTTCGCGCAGCCTTGCGCAGCTTTACCTAACCTGTCGCCATGCCCTCCTGCCCCAACCATCCCGGCTCCCTCGGCGTCTGGTTCTGCCGCAAGTGCGGACAGACCTGGTGCCCGAAGTGCGTCCAGGTGGTCAAGGGGGTCTGCAAGTCCTTCGCCTTCTGCCCGAAGTGCCGGGATTTCTGCGAGCAGGTCTCCGCCGAGGATACCGCCTCCGCGCCGGCGAAGTGACGATTGCCGAGCCCATCCTATTCCATCCTATTCAATCGTCTGTTAAATCATCGATCCCATGATCCTCCGTGTCCTCCCCGTCGGCCCCCTCGAGGCCAACTGCTATATCGCGGCCGCCTCCGCCCCCGGTCCGGCCCTGGTCATCGACCCCGGGGGCGACGGGGAGGGGATCTCCGCCGCCCTTCGCGAACTCCGCCTTTCCCCTGAGGTCATCGTTCTCACCCACGGCCATGCCGACCACGTCGGCGCGGCCGAGGCCTTGAGGCGGGCGAGCGGGGCCCCCGTGCTCGTCCACCGAAGCGACGCCGCCATCCTTGACGGCTCCGCGGCGTCCTTCTTCCTCCCCGGCCTCCGACTGAAGCCGATCGCGGCCGACCGCCATTTCGGCGACGGCGAGATCATCGCCGGCGGCGGGCTGAGACTGAAGGTGATCCACACCCCCGGCCACAGTCCGGGTTCGGTCTGCCTGCACTGCTCCGCCGTCTCCCCCGGGATCCTCTTCACCGGCGACACCCTTTTCGCCGGGGGGGTGGGGAGGACCGACTTCCCCGGGGGGTCGTACGAGGCCCTGATGGCCTCGATCCGGGAGCGCCTCCTGCCTCTTCCCGACGCGACGGTCGTCTGCCCGGGGCACGGGCCGGCGTCCACGATCGGGGAGGAGAGGAGGGGGAATCCATTTCTCCAGTGAGGCGGTCTGAAAGTTACTAGGGGTTACTAACGGTTACTAATGGTTACGAAAGGTTGCCGAGCCGTCCGCAACTAGTAGTAACCATTAGTAACCATTAGTAACCATTCGTAACCCGTAGTAACCTTTAGCGCGAACAACATTCGCCTCGCCACGGCTATGGACCAAGAACCGACCCCTTCCCCGCATTCCACCTCCGCCCTCCTTCTCGACGAGTTCCTGAACTACCTCGACGTCGAGCGGGGGTTGAGCCCGCACACCCGGGCGAGCTACCGTTTCGACCTCGGCCGGTTCGTCGCCTTCGCGGAGGGGCGGGGGAGGGGAGGTTTCGAGGCGGTCCGTCGGGACGACGTGGTCGAATTCCTCCTGGCCGAGAAGAACCGCGGCCTGGCCCCTCATTCCCTCTCCCGGGCGCTGGTCTCCATCCGCATGCTCTTCCGCTTTCTCGCCCAGGAGGGCTACCTCCGCCGGGACGTCACCGAGGTCCTGGAGTCCCCCCGCCTCTGGGCGATCCTCCCCAGCGTCCTCTCCGTGGAGGAGGTGGAGAGCCTGCTCGCCCGGCCGGATTTGCGCGGGCCGGCCGGGCTGCGGGATCGGGCGGTCCTGGAGCTCCTCTACGCGAGCGGGCTAAGGGCGGAGGAGCTGATCGGGATCAAGCTCTCCGATCTCAACCTGGAGTCGGCCTATGTCCGCTGCCTGGGGAAGGGCTCCAAGGAGAGGATCGTTCCCTTCGGCCAGAAAGCCGCTGAGTCCCTCTCCCGCTACCTCGCGCGCGCCCGCCCGTTCTTCCTGCGGGGGGAGGATCCCGGCCACCTCTTCCTCTCCCGTCGGGGGAAGCCCTTCACCCGCCAGTGGCTCTGGCGGCTGGTCAAGCGCTACGTGCGGGAGGCCGGGATCGCCAAGGAGGTCAGCCCCCACACCCTGCGCCACTCCTTCGCCACCCACCTCCTCTCCCGCGGCGCCGACCTCAGGGTGGTCCAGGAGATGCTAGGCCACGCCAACATCACCACCACCCAGGTCTATACCCATGTCGACCGGGAGCGGTTGAAAGAAGTCCACCGGCGTTTTCATCCGCGAGGATGAAAACGACCGCAAACCGTAAACGGCAAAATTCCAGTTTGGCTTGGTGGGAGCGGCGTCCTCGCCGCGATCCGAGCCAACCGCCGATCGGGGCGAGACGCCCCTCCCACGGGATAGTCGGACGATCCGGCGCGGTTCCCGGGAGTAGAGCGGCTATCCGGTCGCGGTTCGCTCTGGCCGCTGCTATCGGCGGGAAATATTTCGCTTGAAACATGTAAAGTCTATTGCTAGAATATAATTGACAATACGATTCGGTACGGGCACTGTGGGCGGAGGCAGGCAGAGACCAATCAGAGGGGAGAAGAGGACAATGTTCGCGCGCAAGGTATTGGTGGTCGACGACGAAGAGACGATCCGGGAGACCGTCTGCGACTTTCTCAACCTCAAGGGCTACGACGCCCGGGGGGCCGCCCAGGGGAAGCAGGCCCTGAAGCTGATGGAGGGCTTCGTCCCCAACGTGGTCTTCCTCGACTACATGATGCCCCTCTTCTCCGGCCTCGAGCTCTTCCCCCGGATGAAGAGGATCTTCCCCTATCTCAAGGTGATCATCGTCACCGGGCGGGGCTCGGAGGAGATCGCGGTCCGCGCCCTGAAGATGGGGGTCGACGACTACATCACCAAGCCCTTCGACCTGGAGGCGATGAGGAAATCCCTGGACTTCTACCTCCAGAAGCAGCGGGAGGAGATCATCCGCCTCAACCACCGCTATTTCTATCCCCTGGAAGACCCGATCGTCAGCCGTTACGAGTATCTGCGCCTTGTCCACTCCCGCCCGGAGCTGGGCGTGAAGACGGCCAGCGCTTTCTTCACCTTTTCCCGCCAGGATTTCTACAACCATCTGAACCGCTTCCGGAAGATGGGGCTGATGGGCGTCCTGGGGGAGAGGGAGATCAAGGAATTGAGCCGGCGTTTCGGCGAGACCCGCCTCAAGCGGACTCCGGTGGCCAGCTTCACCCCGTTCCCCTTCCTGGAGAAGAGCGCGGGGAGCGAAGGGGAATACCGGCTGGACCGTTTCCTGAACTGGTCCGATCCGGCCCAGGTCAAGCTGGAGATGATCCGCACCGTGGCGGTCTCGACCCATCCCCACGTCGGCGAGATCTGCCGCCTCTACGGGATCACCCGCGAGGCCTTCTACCAGAACTATCGCGCTTTCCAGGCCAAGGGCATCTTCGGCCTCCTCTCCCGCAAGAAGGGCCGCCCGCGGAAGAATCGGCCGCCGGCGGGCGGGTGAGGGGACCCCCCTCGAGTGCCCCCCGGCGTCTCCCCTCCCTGCGCCTTTGATCCGGAGCAGCTTTTCCCGATCGGGGGAAGCCGTTCCCCCCTTTTCCATGCCCGCAACCGACCGAGAGTCGAGGAGATGCGATTGACTCCTACGGGAGACAACCTGGCTCCGCTGGTCTTCCGGGAACTCTCCCCCTCTCTGGTCCGGGTGCTGGAGCGGGCGGGGCGCTTCGCCGATGAGAGGGGCTGGCAGGCCCACCTGGTCGGAGGCTCGGTCCGCGACCTCCTCCTGCGGGCGAAGACCATCGACCTGGACATCCTGGTGGAGGGGCACGGCCTCGACTTCGCCCGGGATTTTGCCCGGAAGGAGAGGGGGGTCTGCAAGCTCTACCGGCGGTTCGCCACCGCCCTGGTCGTTCTCCCCGGGGGGATCAAGGTGGACGTCACCACCACCCGGACCGAGACCTACCCCAGCCCGGGGGCCCTGCCCGTCGTCCTCCCCAGCAGCCTGGAGGAGGATCTGCGCCGCCGGGACTTCACCATCAACGCCCTGGCCGTTTCCCTGAACCGCGCCACCTGGGGCCGGCTGACCGACGTCTGCGGCGGTTGCGCCGACTTGGAGCGGGGCGTGATCCGCGTCCTCCACGCCGACTCCTTCCGCGACGACCCCACCCGGATCTTTCGGGCGGTGCGCTTCCAGCAGAGGCTCAACTTCGCCATCGAGCCCGAGACGGTCCGCTTGATCCGGACCGCCGTCGACCTCGGGATGTTCGCGCGGGTCTCGGTCGAGCGCCTCCGCCGCGAGCTGGACCTGATCTTCGCGGAGCCCCGCCCCGCCCGGGCGATCGAGTCGATGGCCGCTTTCGACCAGCTTCGCTTCATCCATCCCCGGCTCCGCTTCGACGCCGCCCAGGCGGCCTCGGTCCGCCGGCTGGAAGCGGACTGGGAGTGGTTCCGGGAGCGCTTCCCCCGGGACCGGGCGGTCCGGTGGTGGGTCTTCTTCGGCGCCCTCCTCTGGCCCCTCGATCCGGAGGACCTCCGGTCGGCGGCGGTGAAGTTCGCCCTCGCCCGCGACTTCGTCGCCGCCCTCCTTCGGGGACGGGAGCGGGAGCAGGATCTCGGGCGGGCCTTTTCCGGGCCGCTCACCCCGGGCGCGGTCCAGGCCGAGTTGGAGGGGTTGCCGGCGGAGGTCCTCCTGATCCTGATGGCCCGCTCCGGGGCGGGGTTGCGGGAGGGAATCCGCCTCTACCTCGAGCGCCTCCGCTTCGTCCAGCCCCGGATCGGCGGGGCGGACCTCTTGGCGCTCGGGCTCCCCCCCGGGCCCCGCTACGGGCCCATCCTGGCCGCCGTCCTCCGCGCCCGCCTGGACGGGAAGGTCGCGAGCCGCGAGGAGGAGCTGGCGCTGGCCCGCACTCTGATTGACAAGGGGCAAGCCGGTTGATATTTTGAGCTCCGGACTGTCGGAACCTGGAGGTTTCGGCAGTTCGGATTTTTAACCCGGAACGCCGCGAGTCCGGGTTGACGGGCCATCCGCGGTTGCCGCAGCGGCGTTTCTAAACGCAGATGAATGGACAGAAGACAGAGTCGTCGGATATTAAAATCCGCCGGAGGCGGATTTTAAGCGGGATGCGCCCGACCGGCCCTCTCCACCTCGGGCACCTGGCCGGGGCCCTCAAGAACTGGGTTTCCCTCCAGGACGCCTACGAGTGCTTTTACATGGTGGCGGACTGGCACGCCCTGATGAGCGAATACGCCTCCCCCGCGGCGATCATCCCCTTCATCCGGGAGTGCGTAGCCGACTGGATCGCGGTCGGCCTCGACCCCTCCCGCACCGCCATCTTCCGCCAGTCGGACGTCCGCGAACACGCCGAGCTCCATCTCCTCCTCTCCCTGATCACGCCGCTTCCCTGGCTCGAGCGCTGCCCGACTTACAAGGAGCAGCTGCAGGAGATCACCGGCCGGGACCTCATGACCTATGGTTTCCTCGGCTACCCCGTCCTCCAGGCGGCCGACATCCTCCTCTACCGGGCCTCCGCGGTCCCGGTGGGGAAGGACCAGGTCCCCCATCTCGAGCTGACCCGGGAGATCGCCCGCCGCTTCAACGGCTTCTACGGCCCGGTCTTCCCCGAGCCCCAGGCCATCCTGACCTCCGCCTCCAAGGTGCTGGGCCTGGACAACCGGAAGATGAGCAAGTCCTACGGGAACTTCATCGCCTTGGCCGATCCTCCCGAGGTCGTCACCGAGAAGGTCCGGACGATGATCACCGACCCCTCCCGAATCCGGTTGTCCGACCCCGGCCACCCCGAGGTCTGCACCGTTTTCTCCTACTGGGGGGGCTTCGCCGCCGCCCGCTCGACCGAGGTCGAGGGGTGGTGCCGCTCCGCCCGGGTCGGCTGCACCGAGTGCAAGGCCCGCCTGGCCGCGGCCCTGAACGCCCTCCTCGACCCGATCCGGGAAAAGCGCCGGGAGGTCCTGGCCGGGGGCGGGGTGGAAAAGATCCTGCGGGCGGGGGCGGAGCGGGCCCGCTCCGCCGCCGCCGAGACGATGTCCGCCGTCAGGAAGGCGATGGGGCTAGTGGGATGACGGCGTTCGACCAAACCTTCGCCCTGGAGATCTTCGAGGGGCCGCTCGACCTCCTCCTCTACCTGATCCGGAAGGACGAGATCGACGTCAACGACATCCCCATCCAGCGGATCACCGAGCAGTATCTCAAGTACCTCGGCCTGATGCGGATGCTCGACCTGGACGTGGCCGGGGACTTCCTGGCCATGGCGGCCACGCTGATGCAGATCAAGTCGCGCCTCCTCCTCCCTCCCGAGGAGCGGGCCGAGGAGGAGGAGGATGAAGAGGAGGATCCGCGCTGGGAGCTGGTCCGCCAGCTTCTCGAATACAAGCGCTTCAAGGACGCCGCCGACTCCCTCCATGAGCTGGGGAAGGAACAGGAGAAGGTCTTCCCCCGCGGAGGGGATAAGCTCCCGCCCCCGGCCCTGGCGGAGACTCCGCTGGGCTCGGTCTCCATCTTCGAGCTCCTGGACGCCTTCTCCCAGGTGGTGGCCCGGGCCGAGAAGGGACACCTGGCGGAGCTCGAGCCCGATCCCTTCAACCTGGAAGACGGCCGGGGCCGCATCCTCGCCCGGGTCGCCGGCGGGGAGCCGGTCTCCTTCCTCTCCCTCTTCGAGGCGCAAGAGACCGTCACCCGGATCGTGGTCGTCTTCCTCGCCCTCCTCGAGCTCATCCGCACCAAGTTCGTCCAGGTGATCCAGCAGGTCCACTTCGGCGAGATCATGATCCGCCGCCTCGCCGCCGCCCCGGAGAAGCCATGACCGTTTCGCCCGAACCTCGCCGCCTGATCGAAGCCCTCCTTTTCGCCTCTCCCGAGCCGCTCCCCCTCTCCCGGCTCGAGGAGTTGGTCGGGGACGCCGACCTGGGCGGGAAGACCGTCCGCGCCCTCCTCGACGAGCTGAAGGAGGAATACGACCGCGACGGGAGGGCCTTCGCCCTGCGCGAGGGCAAGGCCGGCTCCCAGCTCAAGACCCGGGAGGAGTTCGCTCCCTGGGTGAAGAACCTCTTCGGCCCCCGCGCCGCCATCCGCCTCTCCCACGCCGCCCTGGAGACCCTGGCCATCGTCGCCTATAAGCAGCCGATCACCCGGATCGAGATCGAGGCGATCCGGGGCGTGAACGTGGACGGCCTGGTCAAGAACCTCCTGGACCGCGAGCTGATCAAGATCGCCGGCCAGAAGGAGGTGGTCGGCCGCCCCTACCTCTACCGCACGAGCCAGCGCTTCCTCGAGCAGTTCGGGCTGGCCTCGCTCGCCGAGCTTCCCCCGCTGGAGCCCCAGGAGAAGCCGGTCATCCGGACGATCCGCCACACCGGCGATCTCAGGGCCCCGGTCGAACCGCCGGCCGTGCCAGCCCCGGCGGAGACGGCCGAACCGGCGGGGACGGCCGAACCGGCGGGGACGGCCGAACCGATGGAGACGACCCATGACCATCCGGAGCCTTCGGAAGAGAATCGACCGGATTGACTCCCTGCTCTTGAGACTGATCAGCTCCCGGGCGCGGCGCGCCCGGGAGATCGGTCTCCGGAAAAAGCCGTCCGCCGGGGTCTATGACCCCGCCCGGGAAGAGGAGATCCTCGAACGGATCCACGCCTTGAACCCGGGGCCGCTCCCGGACGCGTCCCTGGCGGCGATCTGGCGCGAGGTCGTCTCGGCCTGCCGGAGGATGGAGGCCCCCTTGAGGGTTTCCTATCTCGGCCCGGAGGCGACCTTCGCCCACGCCGCCGCGCTCGCCCGCTTCGGCTCCTCCGTCGTCTGCGTCCCGGCCGAGTCAGTGGCCGGGGTCTTCCGGGAGGTGGAGAAGGGGAACGCCGACTACGGCGTGGTCCCGATCGAGAACTCGCTGGAGGGGGCGGTCACCTACACCCTGGACATGCTGATCGACTCCGAGCTCACCATCTGCTCGGAGATCTTCCTCCCCGTCTCCCACGGCCTGCTCTCCAACTCCCCGCTCGCCTCCATCCGGACGATCTACTCCCACCCGCAAGTCTTCGGCCAATGCCGGCGCTTTCTTCGGGAGCGCTTCCCTCGGGCCGCGCTCGTGCCGTCCGCCTCCACCGCCCAGGCCGCCCAGGCGGCCGCCCGCGAGAAGGGGGCCGCGGCCCTGGCCTCGCCCCTGGCCGCCTCCGTCTACCGTCTGAAGCTCCTGGAGGAGAGAATCGAGGACAGCTCGGCCAACATCACCCGCTTCCTCGTCATCGGCGCCGTCCCGCCGCGCCCCGGGCCGGCCAACCGGACCTCGCTCGTCTTCGCCCTCCCGCACCGCGCGGGGTCCCTCCACGACGCTCTCACGCCCTTCAAGAAGCGCGCGATCAACCTGACCAAGATCGAGTCCCGCCCCTCCAAGAAGAAGGCCTGGGAATACGTCTTCTTCGTCGACCTGGAGGGCCACGCCTCCGAGCGCCGGGTGAAGGAAGCGCTCGAAGAGCTCGCCGGGAACGTGCTCTTCCTGAAGGTGCTCGGCTCCTATCCCCGGTCCCGGCAAAAAAAACTATAGGTCCGATAAGACCTATAGGTCCTATAAGACCTATAGGTCCCCTAGGACCTATAAACCGACAGAGAGGAAGAAATGGTTCGCCAGCTCGCCCATCCGCACGTTCTCCAGATCAGCCCCTACCAGCCCGGCAAGCCGATCGAAGAGGTGGCTCGGGAGTTCGGCGTGGAGGACGTGGAGGCGATCACCAAGCTCGCCTCCAACGAGAACCCGCTCGGGCCCTCGCCCCGGGCGATCGAGGCCTGCACCCGCGCCCTCGGCCGCCTCCACCTCTACCCGGACGGATCGGGCCACGCCCTTAAGCAGGGGCTCTCGCGCCATCTCGGCGTCCCGCCGGAGATGATCATCCTGGGCAACGGCTCCAACGAGATCATCGAGCTCCTGATGCACGTCTTCGCGGGCTCCGAGCACTCCGTCCTCTACGCCCATCCCTCGTTCCCGATCTACCGTCTGATGGCCCTGATGTTCGGATCGCGTTCGATCGAGGTCCCCTGCCGCGACTTCACCCACGACCTCCCCGCGATGGCGGCGGCGATCGCGCCCGACACCCGCCTGGTCTTCATCGCCAACCCGAACAACCCAACCGGGACGGCGGTCGCCCCGCGGGCGATCGAGGAGTTTCTCCGCCGGGTTCCTCCCGAGCTGGTGGTCGTCCTCGACGAAGCCTACTACGAGTACCTCCCTCCGGATCTCCGCTTCGAAGGGATCCCGCATCTTGGGGAGAAGAAGCTCATCCTTCTGCGCACCTTTTCCAAGATCCACGGCCTGGCGGGCTTAAGGATCGGCTACGGGCTGGCCTCGGCGGAGATGGTCGAGATCCTCAACCGCGTCCGCCAGCCCTTCAACACCTCCTCTCTCGCCCAGGCCGGCGCCCTGGCCGCCCTCGACGACGAGGCGCACATCCGCCGGGCGATCGAGGTCAACTGCCTCGGCCGCGTCCGCCTGGAGAAGGGCTTCCGGGCGCTCGGACTGGAGTACGTCCCCTCGGCGGCGAACTTCATCCTGGTCCGGGTCGGCCGGGGGATGGAGGTCTACCGCCGCCTCCTCTCCCGGGGGATCATCGTCCGCCCGATGGACGGCAACGGCCTGCCGGAATGGCTCCGGATCACGGTCGGGCTGCCCAAGGAGAACGAGCGGCTGCTCAAGGAGCTGGAACGGATAAGTCAGAAGTCAGAAGGCGGAAGCAAGAAGTCGGAAGGCGGAAGGCGGAAGGATTGAGGCCGCTCCTTCAGGCCGAGCTCCCCGGTTTTTCCCTCTACGACCGGGGAAAAGTCCGCGACGTCTTCGCCGTCGGGGAAGATCTCCTCTCCGTCGCCACCGACCGGATCTTCGCCTTCGACCGAGTCCACCCCGGCGGGATCACCGGCAAGGGGAGGGCGCTCACCGCCTGCACCCTCTGGACCTTCGGCCTGGCCCGGGACCTGATCGGGAACTACGTCGTCTCCTCCCGGGTCGAGGACTTTCCCCCCGCCCTGGCCGCGGCGAGCGGTCTCCTCGCCGGGCGCTCGCTCCTGGTGAGAAGGGTCGATCCGATCCGCGTCGAATGCGTGGTCCGGGGCTTCCTCTATGGCCAGGCCTGGAAGCTCTACCGGGGAGGGGGTTTCTTCTGGGGGCTTCAGCCGCCCGGGGGGCTCCGCCTCGCCGAGGAGCTCCCTGAGCCGATCTTCACGCCCGCCCGCAAGGTCCGCTCCGGGGAGGACGAGAACATCACCTTATCCGACTTTGCGGCCCACCTCGGCGAGGAGAAGGCGGCTGTAATCCGGGAGGCGTCGCTCGCCCTCTACCGGCGGCTGCGGGCCGAATGGGCGAAGCGGGGCTTCATCATCGCCGACACCAAGTTCGAGTTCGGCGTGCGGGAGGGGGAAATCCTCCTGATCAACGAGGCCGCCACCCCCGATTCCTCCCGTTTCTGGAGGATCTCCGACTACCGTCCCGGCCGGCTGCAGGACTCCTGGGATCGGGACCTGCTGGAGTCCTATCTCCTCCGGAAGAAATGGTCGCCGGCCGCGCCGCCCCTCCCCGTCTCCCCGCTGATCCGGCGCCGGCTCGCCGAGCGCTTCGGCCACCTCGCCTCGCTGGTGGGGACGGACTTGTCGTGTTGTCTTTCGCGTGGCGGGCAAGGGAACAAGTCCACTCCGGCCCCCAATGCGCGGCGGCTCCCGCCCTTGGTGGTGGGGTGGTTGTTTGTCTGTTTGGTTTGTGTTGTCACACAAATAAAAAATTTAAAGTCCGTCCCCGATTGCTCGGCGGATCTCTTGACCGGAGGACGGATTCTGGTAGTATCGGTGGCTTTTCAGGCCCGCATTTCGTGCCGACGGGATGATCATCCCGCGAACCAGAGCCATCCCCGAAATATCCCCGGGATATTTCGGGATAGGGAGGTGGAGGATGGAGCTTCGGAAGAACCTCGTGCTGTCCGACGGACAGCTCCAGAACGAACTCGAGCGCTGCGAGTATTGCCAGGAACAGCCCTGCCGCAACGGATCCGTGGAGAAAGGGGCTTCCCGGAACGGCTGCCCCGCCGACGTCTCCCCCCCCGATTTCATCATGGCCGCCCGCGTCGGCCGCCCCTCGGATATCCGCCGCGCCGCCGCCCTGATCCTCTCCGCCAACCCCTTCGGCGGGGTCTGCGGGATGGTCTGCCCGGACCGGCACTGCATGTCCGCCTGCACCCGCAAGAACCCCGATTTCCCCATCCAGATCCCCGCCCTCCAGGCGACCATCATCCACAAGGCCCGGGCGCTGAAGGTCCTCCCCGCGTTCGCCTCGCCCCGGCCGAACGGGAAGAAGGCCGCGGTAATCGGCGCCGGCCCGGCCGGTCTCGCCGCCGCCGCCGCCCTCTCCGGAAAGGGCTATCAGGTTGATATCTTCGAGAAGAGGGGGGAGGCCGGCGGAACCGCCCGCTGCATCCCCCCCTACCGCCTCCGCCGGGATATGCTCGCGGCCGACATCAAGCTCTGCCTTTCGCTCGGCCGGATCAAGCTTCACCTTAAGAAGGGAGTGAAGGATCCTGCCGCCCTTCTCCGGCAGGGCTATTCGGCGGTCGTCGCCGCCGTCGGCCTCTGGGAACCGATCAAGCTCGGGATCAAGAACGAGGATCTCGCCATCGCCGCCCTCGACTACCTCTCCCGCCCGGAGAAGTTCAAGCTCCGCGGAAGGGTGGCGGTGATCGGCGGCGGGGCGACCGCGGCGGACTGCGCCGTGACCGCGGCCCGGTCCGGCGCTGCCTTTGTCGAGATGTTCGCCCTGGAGAACGCCGGGGAGATGCCGCTGACCTCCCAGGAACGCGAGGAGCTCCTCAAGCACCGCGTGGATATCAACGGCCGGGTCAAAGTGACGGCGATCAAGGCCAGGAAAGGCAGGGTCTGCGGACTCGAGACCGTGAAGGTGGCCATCCCCGCCGGCGCCTGCTTCAGCCTGAAATGCGTCTCCGAAATGAAGGGCTGCGGACAGAGCCGGGACGGGATCGCCCACGTCATCGTCGCCATCGGCTCCCGCTCCTCCCTGCCGCGGCCGGCGGTTCCGGGCGTCTTCTACGCCGGGGACATGGTCTCCGGACCCACGACCGTCGTCGAGGCGGTCGCCTCCGGGAAGAACGCCGCGGAAGCGGCCGACGCCTTCGTCCGGGAACGTCCCGCTCCCTCGTTCGCCGATAAGCTCAAGTCCGTCGCGGTCCTTCCCGGCTACGACTTCACGCCGGTCCCGCTCGCAGCCGACTTCTTCGGCCGCAAGATCTCGTCGCCCTTCCTCCTCTCCGCCGCGCCGCCTACCGACGGCCTGGAGCAGATGAAGCAGGCCTACGCGGCGGGCTGGTCCGGCGGGATCATGAAGACCGCTTTCGACAACCTCCCCATCCATATCCCGGCCGGCTACATGAGCCGCTTCAACGACACCACCTTCGGGAACTGCGACAACGTCTCCGGCCACTCGCTCGACCGGGTCTGCCGCGAGATCGGAGAGCTCCGCCGGCTCTACCCGGACCGCCTGACCGGGGCCTCCACCGGGGGGACCGTCTCCGGGGACGAGGAGAAGGACCGCGCCTCCTGGCAGTCCAACACCAGGAAGCTGGAGCGGGCGGGGGCGATGGCGATCGAGTACAGCCTCTCCTGCCCGCAGGGAGGGGAGGGGGCGGAGGGGGACATCGTCTCCCAGAACGCGGCCCTGACCGCCCGGATCATCGGCTGGGTCCTCGAGGCCGGGGACGGCTCCGTGCCCAAGCTCTTCAAGCTCACCCCGGCGGTGACCGAGATCACCACCATCGTGAGGGCGGTGAAGGCGGTCTTCGACCGCCACCCCAGCGCCAAGGCGGGGATCACGCTCGGCAACACCTTCCCCTGCCTCGCCTTCGAGCCCGGGGAGAAGAAGGGCTGGGAGGAAGGGATCGTGGTGGGGATGAGCGGCGCGGCGGTCGCGCCGATCAATTACCTGACCCTGGCCAAGGTGTCCTCCCTGAACGTCTCCGTCTCCGGGAACGGCGGGCCGGTCAACTACCTCGAGGCGGCGAACTTCCTCGCCCTGGGCGTGAAGACCGTCCAGTTCTGCACCCTGGTCGAGAAGTACGGCTACCGGGTCTTCCAGGAGATCTGCTCCGGGGTGAGCCACCTGATGGCCGACCGCGGGCTGAAGTCGATGGGCGAGCTGATCGGGGCCGCCCTCCCCGGGCCGATCCGGGACTTCATGGCCCTCTCCCCCGTGAAGCAGATCTCGACCGTGGACGAGAGCCTCTGCGTCCACTGCGGCAACTGCACGCGCTGCCCCTACCTCGCCATCTCCCTCAACGAGAAGAAGCTCCCCGAGACCGACCCCGAGCGGTGCGTCGGCTGCCGGATGTGCAACTACCTCTGCTTCGTCGGCGCCCTCTCCATGCGCGACCGGACGAAGGCGGAGCGGGAGGCGCTCAAGGAAGGATAATTCTTCTTGAACTTCCGGCCGGAAACGTATTGGATAGCCCGGGATCGATTTCCCGCGTCGACGCCATGAGATTCCCGAACCTGAAAAGGGTCTCCCGCCCCGCGACCCTCGCCGAGGCCTCGGCGATCCTCGCCGATCCGGCGCGCCGGGCCGTCCTGGTCTCGGGCGGGATCTCCTTCATCTTCGCCCACCAGCCCGCCGTGGAGGAGATTGTCCTTCTCCGCGGCCTTCCCTTAAGCTTCGTCCGCCCCAGAGACGGCGGGCTCGCTCTCGGCCCCGCCACCCTGGTCTCGGAGCTGCTGGAGTCTCCGGCGGCGCGGGGCTACGCGGGGGGGATCCTCGGGGAGGCCTGCCGGAGGATCGGCTCCACCCTGAACCGGAACCTGATCACGGTCGGCGGAAACCTCCTCCGTCCCTTCGTCTGGTCGGATCTCCCGACGGTGATGCTCGCCCTGGGAGCGAGCTTCCGCTTCGCGGGCGGGCGGGAGCGGGAGCTCGGCGCCTCCGAGCTCTTCTCCCGCCCGCCCCTCGATCTTCTGGCCCCGGGCGAGATCCTCGCCGAGATCCTCCTGCCCGCCCTCTCCGCGCCGGAGGGGGAGGAGCCCCGGACGGCCTACCGGAAGTTCACCCTGACCGAGAACGACTTCGCCCTCCTCAAGCTGGCGGTGGTCTTAAGGCGGCGGGGAAGGCTCTGCCGCGAGATCAGACTGGCCGCGGGGGGGGGCACGATCCTGCCCCAGCGCCTCGCCCGGGCCGAGGCCGCCATCCGGGACCGGGAGGGAACCCCGGATCTGGTCCGGCGGGCCGCCGACGAAGCGGCCGCGGAGGTCAGACTGGTCAAGGACATCCGGTGCTCCGAGTCCTACAAGCGCGAGGTCTGCCGGGCCCTCGTCCGGGAAACGCTGGAGGAGGCGCTCCTCGACCGCGCCGGGGGTGAGGAGTGGAAATAACCCTGACCATCAACGGGAAGCCGCACACCGTCCGGGTGGCCCCCTCCGAGACGCTCCTCGACCTCGTCCGCCGGCTCGGCTACACCTCGGTGAAGTTCGGCTGCGGGGAAGGGGCCTGCGGGGCCTGCACGGTGATCCTGGACGGCCGCCCGGTCAACTCCTGCCTGGTCCTGGCCGCCACGACCGCGGGGCGGGAGGTGGTCACGATCGAGTCCCTGGGCGACACCCGCCGCCCGCACCCCCTCCAGGAGGCCTTCATGGCGGCGGGGGCGATCCAGTGCGGCTTCTGCACCCCGGGGATGATCCTCGCCGCCAAGGCCCTGCTGGACAAGAATCCTTTTCCCAGCGAGGACGAGATCAGGGAAGCGATCGACGGCAACCTCTGCCGCTGCACGGGCTATGTCCAGATCGTCGAGGCGGTGAAGCTCGCCGCCAAACGGTTGCGCCCGTCCGGCGCGAAAAAGCCAAAGAGCCGGCGCGCGCGCCGCCGCCGTTGATGTCCATGAAGTCCATCAAGTCCATAACGTCCATCTCGTCCCGGCCGGGCAAAGCCGTCTTCACCGAGGTCAACCATCCCGTCCGGAAGGTCGACGCCCTGGCCCTGGCCACCGGCCGGGCCCGCTACGCCGACGACTTTTCCCTGCCCGGGACCCTCCAACTCAAGATCCTCCGCTCCCCCTTCGCCCACGCCCGGATCAAGGCGATCGACACGGAGAAGGCCAAGGCCCTCCCCGGCGTGGTCGAGGTCCTGACCTGGAAGGACGTCCCCCGGGTGGCGGTCACCACCGCCGGCCAGGGCTATCCCGAGCCCTCCCCCTACGACGACTACGTCCTGGACAGCAAGGTCCGCTTCGTGGGGGACAAGGTGGCGCTGGTCGCCGCCGAAACGGAGGAGATCGCGGAGGAGGCGCTGAAGCTGATCGCGGTGGACTACGAGGAGCTGCCCCCCCTTCTCGACCCCCGCCAGTCGCTCCAGCCCGGCGCCCCGGTCGTCCACGACGAGAAGGACTGCTACGTCCCCGTCCCGATCCCCTACGAGCCGCGGCGGAACATGGTGGCCCGGATCGAGGCCGCCGTGGGCTCGATCGAGGAGGGGATGCGGGAGGGGGCGGCCGCGGTGGAGAGGGAGTGCGAGAACCACTTCGCCAGCCACTCCGCCATCGAGCCCCACTGCGCCCTCTCCTGGCTCGACGAGTCCGGTCGGCTCTTCATCATCTCCTCCACCCAGGTCCCCTTCCACGTCCGCCGGATCGTCTCCCGGGCCCTCCAGATCCCGGTCAAGCAGATCCGGGTGATCAAGCCCCGCCTGGGCGGGGGCTTCGGAGGGAAGCAGGAGGTGTTCGTCGAGTTCTACCCGGCCCTCGTCACCCTGCGCACCGGCCGCCCGGCCAAGATCCGCTTCACCCGCAAGGAGGTCTTCATGAGCGGGCGGGTGCGCCACCACATGATCACCCGGGCGCGGGTGGCGGCGAAGAAGAACGGGACCCTCACCGCCTTCGACCTTTACGCCCTCTCCGACACCGGCGCCTACGGCTCCCACGGGCTGACCGTCGCCTCCAACGTCGGGACCCGCACCCTCCCGATGTTCCGCTGCCCCAACCTGCGCTTCACCTCCGACGTGGTTTACACCACCCTGCCGGTGGCCGGGGCCTACCGCGGCTACGGGGGCACCCAGGGGATACTCGCCACCTGCGTGGCCATGGAGGAGCTCGCGGAGAAGCTTTCGATCGACCCGGTCGACTTCTACCTGAAGAACATCATCCGGGGCGGCGCGGAGGTCCCGATCCTGAAGCACCTGGGCGAGGGGCCGACCACCGGCGAGCCCCGGGTCGGCTCCTGCGAGCTCGCCGCCTGCATCCGGGCGGGGGCGGAGGCGATCGGCTGGAGGAAGAAGCGGGCCCGCCGCCCGGGCGACGGGCGCTTCCGCCGGGGGATCGGGATGGCGGTGATGATGCAGGGCTCCTCCATCCCCTACATCGACATGGGGTCGGCCTTCCTCAAGATCAACGACGACGGCTCCTTCAACCTCCTGATGGGAGCGACCGACATCGGCCAAGGGTCGGACACGGTCCTGGCCCAGATCGTGGCCGAGACGCTCACGGTCCCCACCTCCGATATCCTCGTCTACGCCTCCGACACCGACCTCACCCCCTTCGACGTCGGGGCCTACGCCTCCTCCACCACCTACCTCTCGGGGATGGCGGTGAAGAAAGCGGCGGAGAAGGTGAAGGAGCAGATCCTCGCGGTGGGGGCGAAGATGCTTAACGTCCCCGTCTCCCGGGTCCGGCTGGAAGCGGGGAAAGTGGTCGGGCCCCGCCGCCGCTCGGTCTCGCTCCGCCAGGTGGGGTCCTATTCCCTCTACGAGCGCGATCAGTTCCAGATCTCGGGATGCGCCTCCAATACCTCGGTCGAGTCCCCGCCCCCCTTCGCCGCCCACTTCGTCGAGGTGGAGGTGGACCGGGCCACCGGGAAGGTGCGCGTCCTCGAGTACGTCCAGGCGGTGGACTGCGGGACGCCGATCAATCCCCAGCTCGCCCGCGGCCAGGCCCTGGGGGCCCTGGTCAACGGGCTCAGCTACGCCCTGGTCGAGCGCTACATCTTCAGCTCCAAGGGCGTGATGCAGAACCCCAACTACGGCTACTACAAGATCTACTGCGCCCGGGACATCCCGAAGATCACCACCATCTTCGTCCCCTCCTACGAGAAGTCGGGCCCCTACGGGGCGAAGTCGGTGGGGGAGGTCTGCATCAACGGGCCGCTGCCCGCCCTCTCCAGCGCCGTCTACCACGCCGTCGGCGTCCGCCTCCGCCGCGGCCCCTACACCCCGGACCAGGTTCTGGAAGCGATCCGGGGAGGCGGAGAGAAGTAAGGTCCCGGCGGTCGACGGCTTTCCGCGCCGCTTTCGCTTCCCGCCCTTGCCGCGCCCCCCGTTCGCCGGGTCGGCGCGGCGTTTGCTCCCGGGAGTTATTGCCAGATTACCAGGCGGGGTATAGAGTAAGGTGCGCCTGAGAAGGGCGCGCGTCGGCTCATGAAAATAAGCCTGAAACTTCTCGGCCCGCTCCGGCCGCCGCCCGCCGGTCGGCCGTCCGGGGGGGAATACCGCGCCGGGACCTCCGTCCGGGCGATTCTGCGCCGGGAACTCGGCTACAGCGAGAAGGAGCTGGGCTTTCTCCAGGTCCTCTCCGCCGGGAAGCTCCTCGCCCTGGACGAGAAGATCGCCTCCGACGCGGAGCTCACGGTCTCGTTGCGCCTGGGCGGGGGCTGACGGTTCGGCTTGCTCGCCGCCGTGATCATTCGTGGCCAGACATCGTGAAGCTGCTCGCCCTCATGGGCTCGCCCCGGAAGGGGGGGAACACCGACCGCATCCTCGACGAATTCATCCGGGGCTTCCGGGCCGGGGGCGGGGAGGCTAAGAAGGTCTCCGTCGGCGATCTCGGGATCGCGCCCTGCCGGGCCTTGAGGGACTGCGAGAAGACCGGAGAATGCCCGATCCGGGACGGGATGGAGGCCTTCGTCCGCGGGCTTCTCTCCGCCGACAAGGTCGCCCTGGCCTCCCCGATCTTCTTCTACGGCCTCCCCGCCCAGCTCAAAGCGGTGGTCGACCGCGGCCAGGCCGCCTGGGCCCGCCGGCGCCTGGGCGGTCCCGCGCCGGAGAAGGAGGTTTGGGTGATCCTCTTGGGGGCGACCCGGGGAGCGAACCTGTTCCAGGGGGCGCTCCTCACCTTGAAATACTTTTTCGAGCCGCTCGGGGCGCGGATCGCCGGGGAGCTCACCTATCGCCGGATCGACCGTCCCGGCGACATCGCGCGCCATCCGACGGCCCTGGCCGAGGCCTTCTCGGCCGGGAAGGGATTCGCGTCCGGGACGGGACGTCCCGGGTCGAGACGGATCGGAGGCGAGCCAGGAAACAAGGGAGGGGAACGATGACACGATACCTACGCGGGAGCGCCGCCCTGCTGGCGGTCGCCCTCGGGCTGATCCTGGCCGCGCCCCGCGCGGCGAGGGGCGACGAGAAGGTCGACTGGCAGGCGGTCCGGGACGACTACGAGAAAGGGAAGGACGCCTTCCAGAAGAAGGACTACGGCCGGGCGAAGAAGCTCTTCGAGGACGTGCTCAACCACGATCCCGATCACACCGGGGCGAACCGCTACCTGGGGAAGATCTACTTCGAGTACTATCACGACTACCGCAAGGCGATCCGCTACCTCGAGAAGGCGGTTTCGGATTCCAGCGGGAGCTACAAACGGGACCCGCTCTACTCCCTGGCGCAGAGCTACGAGGAGGTCCGGGAATACCGCAAGGCGCTCTCCGCCTGGGAGGAGTACGTCCAGTACGTGACGCCGGGGTCCAAGTGGGAGACCGAGGCCAAGGAGCGGATCGCGGCCCTGAAGGCGAAACTGCAGCCGGCGAAACCATAGGGTGTCAGGTGCAAGGTGTCAGGTGTAAGGAACCGATGGTCTGGCAAGAATGTCCCTGACACCTGACACCTGACACCTGACACTGATATATATCCGGATATCGCACCGGGGGAAGAGGAGGCAGCGCATGGTCGGCAAAGAAATTCGTCTGGAACGGATCATGAACCGGACGTCGGGGAGGACGATCATCGTCCCCATGGACCACGGCATCACGGTGGGGCCGATCGCCGGCCTCACCGACATGGCGAGGACGGTCGACCTGGTGGTCAACGGGGGGGCTAACGCCATCATCATCCACAAGGGGCTGGTCAAGGCCGGCCACCGCGGCTCGGGGAAGGACGTGGGGCTGATCATCCACCTCTCCGGCTCGACCAGCCTCAGCCCCGATCCCAACGCCAAGGTCCTGGTTTGCAGCGTGGAGGAGGCGGTGCGCCTGGGGGCGGACGCCGTCTCCATCCAGGTCAACCTGGGCGCCGCCACCGACGCCGAGATGCTCTGTGCCTTCGGCGGGGTCTCCCGCAGCTGCCAGCTGTGGGGGATGCCGCTTATGGCCATGATGTACACCCGGGGGCAGAAGATCAAAAGCGAGTTCGACGTCCGCTACGTCAAGCACGCCGCCCGGGTGGGGGCGGAGCTGGGGGCGGACATCGTCAAGGTGAACTACACCGGCTCCCCGGAAACCTTCCGGGAGGTGACCGAGGCCTGCCCGGTCCCGGTGGTCATCGCGGGGGGGGAGAAGATGGAGACGGACCGCGAGCTTCTGGAGATGGTGGACGGGTCCCTCTCCGGCGGCGGGCGGGGGCTCTCGATCGGCCGCAACGTCTTCCAGCACCGGGATCCCGCCGCGATCATCCGGGCCCTGAACGCCCTCGTCCACGAGGGGGCGGGCGTGAGCGAGGCCCTCCGGCTGGCCAAGAAGCCATAGGATAAAACCGGTCATGGCCAAGAAAGTCTGGATCGATATCCGCCCCTGGTCGAAGGCCAGGATGGTCTCCGCCCTGGAGGCGGGGGCCGACGCCGTCATCGTCCCCCCGGGCATGTCCGGCGCGGTCCGGGAGCTCGGCCGCCTGCGGACGGTCTCCGCCGACGGCGACCTCCGGCTCGGGCGCGAGGTGGTCGAGGTCACCCTCCGGGGAAAGGCGGACGAGGCCGCCGCTCTCGCCCTCGCCCGCGGCCGGACGGTGATCGTCTCCTGCCCGGACTGGACGGTGATCCCGCTCGAGAACCTGGTGGCCCAGAGCGAGGGCATCATGGCCGCGGTCGCCGACCGCGCCGCCGCCCGCACCGCGCTCGGCATCCTGGAGAAGGGGGTGGCGGGGGTGGTGGTCCGGCCCGGCGACAGCTCCGAGATCGGGCCGATCGTCCGGCTGGTCAAGTCGCCCCGGGAGAAGCTCGCCTTCGTCCCGCTCAAGGTCCGGGAGATCCGGGACCTGGGGATGGGGGACCGGATCTGCGTCGACACCTGCACCGCGATGAAGGTGGGGGAGGGGATGCTGGTCGGGAATTCCTCCTCGGCGCTCTTCCTGGTCCATTCCGAATCGGTGGAGAACCCCTTTGTCCGCCCCCGCCCCTTCCGGGTCAACGCGGGGGCCGTTCACGCCTACACGCTCGTCCCGGGCGGGAAGACCGTCTACCTCTCCGAGCTCTCCTCCGGCGACGAGGTCCTGATCGCCGACTTCCGGGGGCGGACCGAGGCCGCCCTGGTCGGGCGGGTCAAGGCCGAGAAACGCCCGATGCTCCTGGTCCGGGCGGGGCGGGGGAAGCGCGAGGCCTCGCTGGTCCTGCAGAACGCCGAAACGATCCGGCTGGTCCGCCCCTCCGGGAAGCCGGTTTCGGTGGCGGCGCTCCGGAAAGGCGACGAGGTCCTGGTCCATCTCGAGTCCGGCGGGCGCCACTTCGGGATGAAGGTGAAAGAGTCCATCCGGGAAAAATAATGGCATGGGGCATGGGGGCTGAGTGCCTGAATCCCATGCCGCAAGCCCCATGCCCCATACCATTTTGATTATGTACAACCGCGCGGTCATCGTCGGCGTCGGCTTGATGGGCGGGTCGCTGGGCCTGGCCGTCCGGGAGCGCCGTCTGGCCCGGGAGGTGGTGGGTTGGGGGAGAAAGGCGGAGCGGCTGGAGGCGGCCCGCCGCCAGGGGGCCCTGGACGGCTGGACCCTCTCTCGGGAGGAGGCGCTTCCGGGCGCGGACCTCCTCGTCTTCGCCGCCCCCATCGCGGTCACCGCGGCGCTGGCCGCCGAGTGGATACCCGCCGCGCCCCCGAACTGCCGGATCACCGACCTGATGTCCGTCAAGGGCGCCCTACCGGAGAAGCTCACCTCCCTCACCGGCCCGTCCCGCTCCTACGTCAGTTCCCATCCCCTCTGCGGCTCGGAAAGGACCGGCGCCGCCGCGGCCCGTCCCGACCTCTTCGCCGGCCGCCTCTGCCTCCTGACGCCGGTGGCCGGGACGAAGAAGCCCGCCATCTCGGCCCTGCAGTCCTTCTGGCAGGGGCTGGGGATGCGGGTGGTCTCGCTTCCGCCCGCCCGGCACGACCGGATCCTGGCCGCGGTCAGCCACCTCCCCCATCTCGCGGCGGCCGCCCTGGTCAACCTCCTGGGCGAGGAGCGGATGCTCGATTTTGCGGGGAGCGGCCTTCTTGACGCCACCCGGATCGCCGGTTCCGACCCCGACCTCTGGGCGGAGATCCTTCTCCTCAACCGGGGCGAGGTGCTCGGCGCGCTCGATCGCTTGCGGGATGTGCTCTGCCGCGCGCGGGACCTTCTCTCCGGGAGCGACGCCGCGGCTCTCAAGACCTATCTCTCCGCGGCCTCCCGCCGCCGGAGGGGGATGGCGGCGCTCCCCCCCGGCCGGACCGTCCGGGGGAGGAAGGCGGGGTCGAAGAAAACAGTAATCAGTGATCAGTAATCAGTGATCAGTAACCGATCACTGGGCCATTCGCGCGGATTCGCGAGATTCGCGGTTTCAAGAGCCGGGCCGAAGCCATCATCCATCCGAGTAATCCGTGCCATCTATGGTTGGTGCTTAGCGGTTGAACTGGAGAACCATCCCGGGAGCGGACTATGAACGAAGCGAGAAAGATCGTGATCACGATGGACGGGACCTGCGGCTCGGGGAAGTCCACCATCGCCAAGCGCCTGGCCGACCGCCTCGGCTTCGTCTACCTGGACACCGGGGCCATGTACCGGGCGCTGACCTGGAAGGCCCTCCGGGATCGGATCGACCTTCAGGACCAAGCTGCCCTGACCGCCCTGGCCCGGACCACCGAGCTCGTCCTCCGGCGGGGGGAGGGAGGCTCCCGGGTCTTCGTCGACGGGGCCGAGGTGACCAAGGAGATCCGGACGCCGGAGGTGACCAACGCCGTGAAGCACCTCGCCGACCTCCCCACCGTGCGCGCCGAGATGGTCAACCAGGCGCGAGGGATCGCCCGGCTCGGCTCGGTCCTGGCCGAGGGGCGGGACACGGGGACGGTGATCTTTCCGGAGGCCGACTACAAGTTCTACATCGACGCCGACCTCGAGGTCCGGACCGACCGCCGCTACCGCGAGTTTCGGCAGAAGGGGGTGGAGATCACGCGGGAGAAGGTGAAGAAGGACCTGATCTCCCGCGACCACGCCGACAAGTCCCGCAAGGTCGGGGGGCTCAAGGTCGCCCCGGGAGGGATCGTAATCGACACCGGGAAGACCGAGGAGATCGAGGAGAACCTGCAGAAGGTGCTCTCTCATATCCGGGAGGAAGACACTCCAGCTAAGGGTTGATGGGAGAGGGAGAGGATGTTGGTCTGGTAAATGGGTAAGGTCAATGGTGCAGCCCGGCGAGCGGTCTGCGAGATCCACGCAACCCTGACCCATCTGCCAGGCCCACTTCCTTACCCTCTCCCATCGACTATCGGTTACCATGCTCTACGCCCTCGCCCACGCCCTGCTCCGCGTCTTCTTCCGGCTCTTCTGCCGCTGGGAAGTCGCCGGGCGGGGATTCGTCCCCCCCTCCGGGGGGGCGATCATCGCCCCCAATCACGAGAGCTACCTCGACCCGATGCTGGTCGGGACCTCGCTCCCGCGTCCCGTCCACTACCTCGCGCGGCGGGATCTCTTCTCTCCCGGTCCCTGGGGCTGGATCCTCCGCCGGGTCCGCGCCGTCCCGATCGAGCGGTCCGCGCCCACCCCGGCCTCGATCCGGGCGGTCCTCGAACTCCTCCGTTCCGGAGCGGCGCTCGCGATCTTCCCCGAGGGGACGCGCGGCGACGGCGTCTCCCTGGGAGCGGGGAAGGCCGGCCTGGGGATGCTGGTCCTCCGGGCCGGCGTCCCCGTCGTCCCCCTTTATATCGAGGGTTCGGGGCGCGTCCTCCCCCGGGGGGCCGCTTTCCCCCGCCGGGGGAAGATCCGCCTGGTCTACGGGGCGCCGCTGCGCTTCCACCGCCCGGACCGCCCGGGAAGAAGCGATTACGAGGAGGTTTCGCGGCGGGTGATCGAAGCCATTGCCGGGCTCAAGGAACAATGAAAAAAACGTGGCCGCGCAGCTCGTGTCTGGTCGTCCTCATGACCTCGCCCGGCCGGAAGGAGGCTCGGCGGATCGCCGACGCCCTCCTCCGGGAGAGGGCGGCCGCCTGCGTCGGCATCTTCCCCCGGGGGGAGTCCTTTTACTGGTGGAAGGGGAGGATCGACCGGGCGGCGGAGTACCTTCTCGTCGCGAAGACCTCCGCCCGGTCGCTGCCTCGCCTGATCGAGCTGGTGAAGGCGAACCACGGCTACGAGGTCCCCGAGATCGTCGCTCTCCCCATCGTCGGCGGGAACGAGGAGTATCTCGACTGGGTGGGGGAGGAGACGAAGAGAAGTCAGAAGTGAGAAGTAAGAAGTGAGTCTCTTGGCCCGAAAGCGCAGAGACCGCTAACCTTTCGCCGACCGGGCGCCATTTCGGGGGGGGGGCGGCCGGGCTGGCCGATAGCCGCGCGAGCGGCTTTGGAGTGCGGCGGCAAGACGCCGTTCTTAATCGTTCCGACCGGTCGAAGCGAAGATAAAGCGGCGCCGAGGCGCCGCACTCCAAAGCGGTGTCGCGACACCGCACTCCAAGACGCTTACGCGACCAATCGCGACCAACCTTATTCAAAGGCCTCCGGGCGTTTGAAGTCGGGCAGGTAGTGGGGAGCGCTCTCCAGCTCCTGGACCCAGCCGTTCTCGAAACCGATCCGGGTCATCTCCTCCACGACCTCCGCGTATTCCTCCGGCGTGATCCTCCTCCGGAGGAGCGGGTGTCCGGCCACCTCCGGCGTGGGGTGATACTGGGACATCAGGGAGAGATGGACTTTAGGGGAGAGGGAGCGGGCGATGAAGCGGAGGCAGCGCTTCGAGTTCTCGACCGCGCCGGGGAGGACGAGATGGCGGACGATCAATCCGCTCCGCGCCCGCCCCCCTTCGTCCAGCTCGAGCGCGTCCCCCTTCTGGCGGTACATCTCTTTGAGCGCCGCGCGCGCCGCCTCGGGGTAGTCCCTCGCCCCGGAGTAGCTCCGGGCGAGTGCCGGGTCCAGGTACTTCAGGTCGGGGAGGTAGACATCGATCCGGCCGGCGAGGGAGCGCAATCCCTCCGCCCGGTCGTAGCCGTTGGTGTTCAGGATGAAGGGCCCCTTTCTCCCCCGTTCCCGCAGTGCCCCGATCAGTGAGACGGCCTGGGGAAGGCAGTGGGAGGGGGAGACGAGGCCGACCGCGCGGGCGCCCCGGTCGAGGACCTCCTCGATCCTCCGGACCGCCTCGGGGAGGGAGAGGGCCCACTCCTTCTCCCGGCGGTCGTTCCGGCTGATCTGGTAGTTCTGGCAGTAGAGGCAGCGGAGGTTGCAGTGGGCGAAGAAAACGTTGCAGATCCCCTCCGCCCCCCCCAAGACCGGCTCCTCCCCCCGGTGCAGGCAGATCGCCCCGATCAGGAGTCCTCTCCCCGTCCGGCAGAAGCCGGTCTCCCCCGAGGAGCGTTCGACGCCGCAGCGGCGCGGGCAGAGCCCGCAGAATTCCTCCGGGCCGGGGGTCTCCCGTCCGTCCGTTCTGTCCATTCCGGCCATGTTTTCTGTTTACGATCGGACCGCCGGGGTTTACCATGCGCCCTTCGCGCTTCTACTTGAACCTTTCTCCCCGTTTGTGATAAGACTCCCTTGGTCAACGGGAGGCGTGACCATGTATGCCCAGATCATAACCCTGTCGCTCAAACCGGATAAGGTCGACGAAGTCGTCAAGCTGTACCAGGATTACATCAACCCCGAGATCCGGTCAAGCCGGGGATATCGTGGCTTCTATCTCCTCCTCGACCGGGAGAAATTCAAGGCGGTATCGGTCACGATCTGGGACGACCGGTCCGCGGCCGAGGCGAGCGAAGAGGCCCACCTCTACCTGGAGCAGCGGGCGGGCTATCCCCTCTATTCCGCCCCGCCCGACCGGCAGGGGTTCGAGGTCGCGATCCAGAACGCTTAAGTAGGCAGGAGAGGGTGAAGAATTGGGTCTGGGGGATGGGATAGGGTAAGGTGCCCCGACCACCCGTCCGGCGCTTGGCGCCATCAACCTCACCCCAGCCCAGACCAGTATCTTAACCCTAACCCATAGACCATCTTTTCAGGGGGATAACGAGAATGGCCACCGGCAACGATCTCAGAAAAGGCAACGCCATCCGCTACCAGGGGGACGTCTACCTGGTGCAGGAAGTGCACCACCGCACCCCGGGCAACCTGAGGGCCTTCGTCCAGGCCACGCTCAGCAACCTTAAGACCGGAGCCTCCGCCCCCGTCCGCTTCTCCTCCACCGAGCCCGTGGAGATCGTCAGCCTCGATCGCCGGAAGCTCGAATACAGCTACCGGGACGGCTCCGGCTACGTCTTCATCGATCCCGAGTCCTTCGACCAGATCACCCTCCCGGCGTCGCTCGCCGACCCGATGAGCCCCTTTCTGGTGGAGGGGGGGGCCTACGACGTCCTCTTCTCCGACGGCGACCGCCCCCTGGTCCTGGAGCTCCCCTCGAGCGTGAGCCTCAAGGTGGTGGAGTCCCCGGAGTGGCTCAAGGGAGACAGCGCGACCAACGTCCGCAAGCCGGTTAAGCTGGAGACGGGGCTCGAGGTTCTGGTCCCCCTCTTCATCGCCCAGGGCGAAACGATCAAGGTCGACACCCGGACCAGGGAATACATCAGCCGTGCCTGATCCCGGGCCTCCAGCCTGGAGGCCCCGGGATCAGGCAGATTGCCAACCCGAGCGTCCTAGACCTCAAACGCCCTTCTCGCCGTCCGCGCCGTCGACGAGATCGGATGGAACGCTTGTCCGCCAACGAGCCTGAACTGACAAGGAACCCGAATCATGCCTGAACTGGAAGTCGCCAACGTCCGCACCCTCGCCGTCCTGGGCGCCAACGGGGCGGGGAAGACCACCCTGGTCGACGCCCTGCTCTTCGCCGCCGGGGCCAACACCCGGCAGGGCTCGGTCGACCAGGGAACCTCGCTCTCCGATACCGACGAGGAGGAGAAGTCGCGCAAGATCTCCATCCGCACCGTCCCGCTCGCCCTCTCCGCCCACGGGAAGCAGATCTTCCTCCTCGACACGCCGGGCTATGTCGATTTCTGGGGCGAGGTCGAGATGGCGCTCGCGGTGGCCGACAGCGTGGTCATCGTGGTGGACGGTTCAGCCGGGTCGGACTCGGGGACCCGCCGGGTCTGGAACGCCGCCCGCGCGAAGGGCGTCCCGGTCAGCTTCTTCGTCTCCAAGCTCGACAAGGAGAACGTGAGCTTCGCCGCCTGCCTGGAGCGGCTGCAAGGGGCCCTGGGGGAGACCGTGATCCCCGTCGCCCTGCCCCACGGCGATCAGGCGGCCTGCACCTCGACCGAGAGCCTCTTCGCCGCCTCTGCCTCCGCGGCGCTCGCCGAGCCCTACAAAAGCGCCGCCGCCGGCTTCCGCGAGAAGATCATCGACGCCGCCGCCGCGTCCGACGACGCCCTGATCGAGAAGTATCTGGGGAGCGGCACCCTCTCCCCGGAGGAGATCGCGGGCGGCTTCCGCTCCGCCTTCCGCCAGGGCAAGGCGGCCCCGGTCTTCCCCGGCGCCGCGCTCGGCCTGGTCGGGGTGAAGGAGTTCCTGAAGGCGGTCTGCGACTTCTTTCCCTCTCCGACCGACCGGGGACCCCTCGCGGTCGGGGACCAGGCGGTCGCCCCCGACAAGTCCGCGCCCCTGGTCGCCCAGGTCTTCAAGTCGGTCACCGATCCCTTCGTGGGCCAGCTCTCCTACCTCCGGATCTGGTCGGGGACGCTGCTGCCGGAGTCGGAGGTTCTGAACGCCAACAAGGGGAAGAAGGAGCGGATCGGCCACCTCTATTTCATCAAGGGCAAGGAGCAGGTCGACCTCGCCGCCGCCATCCCCGGTTTCATCGTGGCCCTGACCAAGCTCAAGGTCACCTCGGCCGGGGACACCCTCTGCGCCCCGGCCCGCCCGGTCCAATTCCCGCCCATAAGCTTCCCCTCGCCGACCGCGATCTTCGCGGTCTACCCCAAGAACCGGGGCGACGAGGAGAAGATCTCCGAGGCCTTCCACAAGTTCACCGAGGAGGACCCCACCCTGATCGCCCGGAGGGATCCCCTGACCAAGGAGTTCATCCTCTCCGGCCTGGGCGACGTCCAGATCCAGGTGGCGATGAGCCGGATGCGCAACAACTTCCACGTCGACGTCGACCTCCGGGAGCCCAAGGTGGCCTACAAGGAGACGCTCAAGGGGAAGGGCGAGTCGAAGTACCGCCACAAGAAGCAGACCGGCGGCGCCGGCCAGTTCGCCGAGGTCTGGATGCACGTCCAGCCCTATACCCCGGGGGCGGAGAACGCCGAGGGGCGGGCCCGCCGGGAGCTGATCGAGCTTCCCTGGGGGGGCAAGCTGCTTTTCTCCGACGAGGTGGTCGGCGGCCACATCCCGGCCCAGCTCGTCCAGTCGGTGAAGAAGGGGTATCTCTCCGCGGCCGAGCGGGGGGTCCTGGCCGGCTTCCCGGTGGTGGACGTGATCGCCACGGTCTACGACGGCAAGACCCACCCGGTCGACTCCAAGGACATCGCTTTCCAGGTGGCCGGTCGGATGGGCTTCAAGGAGTCCTGCCGGTCCGCCCGCCCGGTCCTCCTGGAGCCGATCATGAACGTCACCATTCGGATCCCGATGGAGCAGATGGGCACGATCACGGGCGACCTGAACTCCCGCCGCGGGCGCATCCTGGGGATGTCCCCCGAAGGGGGCTACCAGGTGGTCAAGGCCCAGGTCCCGATGGCCGAGCTCCTCAAGTACTCCACGGAGCTGCGCTCGATGACCGGCGGAGCGGGGGAGTTCAGCATGGAGTTCGACCGCTACGAGGAGGTCCCCGCCCAGCTCGCGGCCAAGATCGTCGAGGCGCACAAGAAGGGACAGGAGGAGGGCGAGGAATAAGTCATATATCATTGGTCATTTTTCAAGTAGCAACGGTCAAGTAGCGGGCTCCCGTTACTTGATACTTGACCAATGAAAAATGATAAATGAAACATGATAGTATCCTCTCGGGAAGATGGATATCTAACAGGAGATAATCGATGAGCGGACATTCCAAGTGGGCCAAGATCAAGCATTACAAGGGGGCGGCGGACGCCAAGCGGGGGAGGCTCTTCAGCAAGCTGGTCAAGGAGATCACCGTCGCCGCCCGCCTGGGCGGGGGCGACCCGGAGAAGAACCCCCGCCTGCGCACGGTCGTCCAGTCGGCCCGGGACGTCAACATGCCCGCCGACAACGTCGAGCGGGCGATCAAGAAGGGGACGGGCGAACTCCCCGGGGTCTCCTACGAGGAGTGCACCTACGAGATCTTCGGCCCGGGCGGGGTGGCGATCCTGGTGCGGGCGCTCACCGACAACCGCAACCGGACCACCGCCGAGCTTAGGAACATCCTCTCCAAGAAGGGGGGGAGGCTGGCCGGCGCGGGCGCGGTCGCCCGGATCTTCGAGAGCCGCGGCTTCATCACCGTCGCCAAGGAAGCGGCGGGGGAGGACGCCCTCCTCGCCCTCGCCCTGGAGGCGGGGGCGGACGACTTCCAGGTGGCCGAGGACGGCTACGAGATCTACACCGCTCCCAACGCCCTGGAGAAGGTCAAGGCCGATCTCATCAAGGGGGGGGTCGCTCCGGCGACGGCCGAGGTCACCATGCTCCCCCTGAACGAGGTGAAGGTCACCGGGGACGACGCCCGCCAGGTCATTGACCTGGTCGGCGTTTTGGAGGATCATGACGACGTCCAGAACGTCTACGCCAATTTCGATGTCCCCGAAGATATCCTCGCCAGCCTCCAGTCCGCGGGCTGACCCCGGCGCGACGCGCATTCTGGCCATCGACCCGGGAACGAACGCCACCGGCTTCGCGATCCTGGAGGAGGGGAGGGGGGGTATCGTCTCGGTGGCCCACGGGGTCATCCGGAACCCGGCCCGGGCCGCTCCGGAGGGGAAACTCGGGCGCATCCAGGCCGGGATCGAGGATCTCCTCTCCCGCCACTCTCCCTCCGCCGTCGTCCTGGAGGAGGTCTTTCACCACGTCAATGTCCGGGCCGCCATCCGACTGGGCGAGGTGAGGGGGGTCTGCCTCGCGGCCGCCGCCCGCGCCGGCGTCCCCGTCCATTCCTACGCCGCCCGGAGGGTGAAGAAGGCGGTAGTGGGGTTCGGCGCGGCCGGCAAGGGCCAGGTCCAGGGGATGGTCCAGGCCCTGCTCTCCCTGCCCGACCCGCCGCCTCCCCCCGACGCCGCCGACGCCCTGGCCTTGGGGATCACGTTCTTCCAGGATCGGAGCAGGAATATGCAAATATAGAAACATGGAAACAAGGGGCGGGGTGGGGATGGAGTATGGGCCCTTCTCAGTCCCCCTGTCGCCTTATTTTCATATTTCTATAATTCCATATTTTCACCCGAGTACGACGATGATCGACTACCTCAAAGGCACCCTCGTTGCCGCCACCCCCCACCACGCCGTCATCGAGGCGGGCGGGATCGGCTACCGCGTCCTCCTCCCCATCTCCAGCTACGAGGCCCTGCCCCGTCCCGGCGCGGAGGTGAAGCTCCTCACCCATCTCCACCACCGCGAAGACGAGGTCACGCTCTACGGCTTCGCCGCCGAGGAGGAGCGGGCAGTCTTCGACCTGCTCCTGGGCGTCTCGGGGATCGGCCCCCGGACGGCGCTCGCCATCCTGAGCGGCGTCTCCGTCTCCGCCTTCCGCCAGGCCGTCGCCTCCGGCGACGTCCGTCTCCTCTCTTCCGTCCGCGGGATCGGGAAGAAGACCGCGGAGCGGCTCGTGGTCGAGCTCAAGGACAAGATCTCTCTCCTCCCCGCCCTGGCGCGCGAGGCCGCCCAGTCCAGGCTCGCGGGAGGGGAGGCGAAGTCCGCCGACGTCCTGGAGGCCCTCCTCTCTCTCGGCTACAAGCCGCTCCAGGCCCAGAAGGCGATCGAAGCCGCTCTCGCCGCCGCCGAGGAGGGGTGGACTGTGGAGCAGCTCTTGAAGGAAGCGCTAAAACACACATGAGGGGTGGAAATATGGAAACATAGAAATATGGGAACAAGGAGCGGGGTGGGGGTGGAGAAAGCGCTCTTTTCAGTCCCATCGGCGCCTTGTTTCCATATTTCTATAATTCCATATTTCCATATTTTCGCTGACGCATGCCCCCATCCCCCGACAAACGTTTTCTCCGCGAAGCCCTGAAGGAGCGCGATCTCGCCTTCGAGACCCAGATCCGGCCCCTCTCGCTCTCCGAGTTCGTCGGCCAGGAGAAGGTCAAGGAGCGGCTCCTGATCGCGATCGAGGCGGCCAAATCGCGCCGGGAGCCGCTCGAGCACGCCCTTTTCTACGGCCCGCCCGGGCTGGGGAAGACGACCCTCGCCTACATCATCGCCCAGGAGCTCAACGTCGCGGTCAAGGCCGCCTCCGGCCCCTCGATCGAGCGGGCCGGCGACCTGGCCGGCCTCCTCACCAACCTGAAGGACGGCGACATCCTTTTCATCGACGAGATCCACCGCCTCTCCTCGGTGGTGGAGGAGTATCTCTATCCGGCGATGGAGGACTTCGTCATCGACATCATGATCGACCAGGGGCCGTCCGCCCGCTCCGTCCGCCTCAACCTTTCCCGCTTCACGCTGGTCGGGGCGACCACCCGCTTCGGACTCCTCACCGCTCCGCTGCGGAGCCGGTTCGGCCTGGTCAACCGGGTCGATTTCTATCCCCCGTCCGATCTCTCCCGGATCGTCGCGCGCTCCGCGCGGATCCTCAAGGTCGAGCTGGGCGAGGCCGCCGCCGCCGAGATCTCCCGCCGCTCCCGGGGAACGCCCCGGATCGCCAACTCGCTCCTGAGGCGGGTGCGGGACTACGCCCAGGTCCGGGCGGGAGGGGCGATCACGCCCGAGACCGTCCGGGCGGCCTTAAGCCTCCTCGAGATCGACGGGGAGGGGCTGGACGAGATGGACAAGCGCGTCCTCGACGTCATCATCTCCAACTACGGCGGGGGACCGGTCGGCCTGGAGACGATCGCGGTGGCGATCGGAGAGGAGGCCGACACCATCGAGGAGGTCTACGAGCCCTTCCTCATCCAGAAGGGTTTCCTCAAGCGGACCCGGACGGGGCGCTGCGCGACGGAGAAGGCCTACGGGCATCTGGGGATCAAGCCGCCGGCCTCGGTCCAGGGGGAGTTGGGGATCGGGAGAAAATAGGTGTCAGGTGTAAGGTGTCAGGTGCAAGAAAAAGCGGCGGTCCGGCGATTCCTGACACCTGAAACCTGACACCATTTATCGTTCCCATCTCCGGGTTGTCCGCCACGACCATCCTGCGAGGTCCGTCCTCCCATGCGCATACTGCTCCACGCCTGCTGCGGGCCCTGCGCCACCTACCCCTTCCGGGCGCTCCGGGAGGAGGGGCAGGCGGTCGAGGGCTATTTCTACAACCCGAACATCCATCCCTTCGCGGAGTGGAAGAGGCGGCGGGAGGCCCTGGAGAAGTTCTCCGCCGCGGCGGGTTTCGCCGTCCGCTTTCCCCCCCGCTACGATCCGGAGGCGTACTTCCGGGCGGTCTCCTTCCACGAAGAGGAGCGCTGTCCCCTCTGCTACCGCCTCCGCCTCGCCGCCGTCGCCCGGGAGGCTAAGGCCTCCGGGTTCGACGCCTTCACCTCGACCCTTCTGATCAGCGTCAAGCAGAAGCACTCCCTCATCCGACGGATCGGGGAGGAGGTCGGGCGGGAAGCCGGGATCGAGTTTCTCTACCGCGACTTCCGCCCGGGCTGGAAGGAGCACTGGCGGATCACGGAAGAGCACGGCCTTTACAAACAGCAGTATTGCGGGTGTATCTACAGCGAGATGGAGCGGTATGGGGATGACAAGCGGGGTCAGGGGTAAGGTGCAAGGTGCGATGAAAACTGGTGTCAGGAAGAAAGGTGTCAGGTGTAAAGAAAAGCGGCCGTCCGGCGTTTCCTGACACCTAACACTTGACGCCTGACACATTGATTCCCATGCATACCTCCGACTTCGACTACGAGCTTCCCCCGGAGCTGATCGCCCAGCATCCGCCGCGGAGGAGGGAGGATGCCCGCCTCCTGGTCCTCTCCCGGGAGTCCGGAGCTGTCGAGCACCTCCGGTTTCCGGACCTCCTCCGTTTCGTCCGTCCCGGCGACCTCTTCGTCTTCAACGACACCCGCGTCCTCAAGGCCCGTCTCTTCGGGCGAAAAGTCGGGACGGGGGGGAAGGTGGAAGCGCTCCTCTTGAGCGAGAGGGGCAAACGGACCTGGTCCGCCCTGGTCCACCCCTCCGCCCGACTGCACGTGGGCGGCGAGATCGATTTCGGGCCGGGGGTCCAAGCCCGTTTAGCCGCCAAGCAGGGCGGGGGGGAGGTGACGCTCGAGTTCGGCGGCGAGGAGCCGGTCCCGGCGATCCTGGAACGGCTGGGTTGGACGCCGCTCCCTCCCTATATCCATCGCGATCCCGCGGATTATCCTCCCTCCGCCAGGAGGGAGGATGCGGAGCGCTACCAGACCGTCTTCGCCCGCGTCCCCGGCGCGGTGGCCGCCCCCACCGCCGGTTTCCATTTCACCCCCGGGATTCTGGAATCTCTCCGGGGGAGGGGGGTCCTTTCCGCCTTTGTCACCCTCCACGTCGGAGCAGGGACCTTTCGTCCGGTCGCCGCGGAGACGGTGGAGGAGCATCGGATGGACGCCGAACTCTATGAAGTGCCTCCCGAGACCGCCGGGGCGGTCAACTCCCTGGGTCGGGACAACCGCCTCTGGCTGGTGGGGACGACGGTCGCGCGGACGCTGGAAAGCGCCGCGGACGAGAGCGGGAAAGTTCGCGCCGGGGCAGGTTCGACCGATATCTTCATCTTTCCGGGATATCGCTTCAAACTCCGTTTCCAGCTGCTCACCAATTTCCACCTGCCCCGTTCGACTCTGATCATGCTCGTTTCGGCGCTGGCCGGGCGGGAGAAGGTCCTCGCCGCCTACCGGGAGGCGGTCGGGGCGGGCTACCGCTTCTACAGCTTCGGCGACGCGATGCTGGTTACCTGATCGCCCGCGCCTCCCCCCCCGCGCGCGCCGCCTCCCTCCTCTCCGTCCATGCGTGGGGAAGGGCGTGTAGTTGAGGCTCTTGGCCCGAAAGTGTAGAGACCGCTAACCTTTCTCCGACCGGGCGCCGTTTCGGGAGGGCTTGACCATTCAATCTTCGTCTCGGCGCCTTTTGGAGTGCGGCGGCATGACGCCGCTCTTAATCGTCCCGACGGGTCGATGCGAGAAAAAGCGGTGCCGCGGCGCCGCACTCCAAAGCGGTGTCGCGACACCGCACTCCAAGACGCTCACGCGACCAATCGCGAGCGACCTTGAGAAACGGCCCCTCGGCTCGCCTTCGGCTTCGACGCTTTCGGGCCAAGAGCCGTATTTGATTGCGGCCGGACTCGGGATTGAGGAATAATACAACGCCTGAACAGGGCGCCATTGCCAGGCGTATAATCGGATGCGCCCGAGATCGAAAGCCAAGGAGCCTCCAGCATGAAACGACTGATCCCCCTTGCCCTTTTCCCCCTGGTCCTGTCCTCCTGCGTCACGACGCCCCCGTCCCGGGTCTTCAACGCCCGCCTCTACACCGTCGACAACCAGGAGATCGTGGTCAAGGACCTGAAGCTCTGGGAGAAGAGCTACCAGATCGAGAGCCAGGAGTTCCATCCCCGCTGGCGCCAGTCCCTCCAGACCCTGAGCCTCGACTTTGGAGACATCGCCTCGGCCGAGAAGCTGACCGAAGAGAACGACGTCACCCGGGTCATCTTCCGCTCCGGCCGCCAGGACGATTTCAACGAGTTCTTCGAGGACGATTACAACCTCCGGGGCTGGTCGGACCACGGCCCCTTCGAGATCAGCGCCAGCCTGGTTCGGGGGGTGGTCTTCCTCGACCCCGCCCTGGCGCCGCTGTCCGCGAACGCGTCCCGGATCTCGCCGGTCGTCTTCGACCCCGAATACCAGGACCGCTTCATCACCTTCAGCGGCGACGTCATCTCCGGGGAGATCCTGACCGAGGAGTTCGAGATCACCACCGAGTACGGCAAGCTTAAGGTCGCGGTCGATGACCTCGAGGAGATCCACGTCGACCGGGAGACGGACACGGTCCGCCAGATCGTCCACTTCGCCAACGGCGACATCCTGACCGGCCTGGTGGAGCCGCCCCGGATGGAGATGCGGACGGCCGGGGGCGAGCTGATCTCCATGAATTACGACCAGCTCTCCCGGGTCCTCTTCGGCCGGCCGGTGGCGAAGACCGAGGAGACGCAATGACGCCGCCGCCCGGGAAGGAATGCCTGTTCTGCGCCATCGCCGAGGGCAGGATCCCCGCCGATCTCATCTACGAGGACGACCGGGCGCTGGCCTTCCGCGACATCCGCCCCCAGGCGCCCGTTCACATCCTGGTCATCCCCCGCCGGCATCTCCCCTCGCTCAACGAGGTCGGGGAGGAGGACCGGGAACTGGTCGGCCATCTCCTGCGGGTGGCGGCGGAGATCGCCCGCAAGGAGTCGGTCTCTCTCTCCGGCTGGAGGCTCACCGTCAACTGCGGGCCGGACGCCGGCCAGGCGGTGGACCATCTCCACTTCCACGTCCTGGGCGGAAGGCCCCTGGGTTGGCCCCCGGGGTAACAGTAACAGCAGAAGAAGTTATCAGTGACCGGTGATCAATAAATGCGCCTCCGCGGACACCCTTATGCCGATCACTGATCACTGATCACTGATTACTGATCACTGATCACTGATCACTGATTACTGATCTCTGCCCACAAACTGATCATCGCTCAGGAGGGACAAGATGGGATCGGCGAAGATCGGCGTCATCGGCGGAAGTGGACTATATGAGATGGAAGGATTGAAGCGCGTGCGGAGGGTGCGGATGAAGACGCCCTTCGGGGCCCCCTCGGGCGCCTTCGTGGTGGGAGAGCTTAAGGGCCGCGAGATCGCCTTCCTCCCCCGCCACGACGTCGGCCACCGCCATCTTCCCACCGAGCTTCCCTACCGGGCCAACATCTGGGGTTTCAAGAAGCTTGGCGTGGAGTGGCTGATCGGGATCGCCGCCGTGGGCAGCCTCCGGGAGGAGATCCGGCCGCTGGACGTCGTGCTCCCCGATCAGTACTTCGACCGGACCAACCAGGGGCGGGAGAACACCTTCTTCGGAGACGGGATCGTGGGCCACATCTCCTTCGCCGATCCGGCCTGCGCGGTCCTGCGCCGGATCCTGCGCGACGCGGCGGTCGCGCTCGGCGCCACCGTCCACGACAGGGGGACCTACCTCAACATGGAGGGGCCGGCCTTCTCCACCCGGGCGGAGTCGAGGGTCTACCGCCAGTGGGGGATGGACGTGATCGGGATGACCAATCTCTTCGAGGCCAAGCTCGCCCGCGAGGCCGAGATCTGCTACCAGACGGTGGCGCTGGTCACCGACTACGACGTCTGGCGGTCGGGAGAGGACCACGAGGACGTTTCGATCGAGGCGGTGATCTCCAACCTGAAGAAGAACGTCGCCCTGGCCCAGGACCTCATCCGGTCCGCGGTCCGGATGATCCCCGCCCGCCGATCCTGCGGCTGCGTCAACGCCCTGCAGTGCGCGATCATCACCGATCCCCGGTTGATGCCGGCGGCGACCAAGAAGCGGCTGAAGCTGATCATCGGGAAGTACGTCAAATAAAGGTTACGTAAGGTTACAAGAGGTTACGTAAGGTTACGAAAGGTCGCCGCCAGCGTGCTGTTTGTAACCTCACGTATCCTTACGTAACCTTGCGCAACCTCGCGTAACCTTAAATATCATTACCTTCCTCCCCCCGAAGCCCCCCCGCTCCCGCGCCTTCCTCCGCCGCAGCTCCTCCAGCCGGCGGGGGGCGACGCCGGCCGCCTCTCCCAGGGCCCTGACCACTTCCAGGATGTCCGCCAGCTCCTCGGCCTTCCCGCTCGCGAGATACTCGTCCGCCTCTTCCTTAAGCTTGCGCCGGAGGAGAGAGAGGTACTCCCGCTTCCCCGCCACCCGGTGCGCTCCCGCCTCCGGCCCGCGCTCGCGGGCCACGATCTCGGGGATGCGGTCGCGGACGAGCTTGACGACGCGGAGATTGCGCTTCATGGCCAAGGAGGATACACTCATTTTCCCGGGCAAGCCCGGGAAAATGAGGAGAGAGGCCAAAGACTACTACCGGATTCTCGAGGTGCGGCGCGGCGCCACCCGGGAAGAGATCCGCTCCGCCTTCCGCCGCCTGGCCAAGAAGTATCACCCCGATATCTCCTCCCTGGAGCCGGAAGCCTCCCACCGGCGGATGTTCGTCCTGATCGAAGCCTACCGGGTGCTCGGGGACGACCGCCAGCGGGCGGGCTACGACCGCCGTTTCGCCGTCCCCCGCCGGCCGGGGCCGCTCACCTTCCGGGAGTCTCTTCTCCGCCGGTCCCACGAGGCGCCGGCCCGGGCCCTTCTCGTCCTCTACGACCTCCTGGGCGGACGCGGGGAGGAGGCGATCGACGCCTATGAAGACCTCCGCCGCCGCGCGGGCGCCGGCGCCGACCCCCTCTCCCGCCTCGGTCCGATCGACTACCTCGATTGCCTTTTCCTCCTCGGCGAGGCCTACCAGGCGAGGGGCCGTTTCGCCGAGGCGGTCCGCCAGTACGAAGAGGCCCTCCGCGAGGACGCCCGCCGCCCCCGCCTGGGGCGGCTCCGCCCCGAGGTCATCCAGAGGATCCGCGACATCCTCTGCCGCGACCTGGCCCGCCCGGCCGCGCCCCGGGACGCCATCGGCTATTACCAGAAGCTCTCCCGGGACATCCCGATCTCCCGCAAGGACCGCGCTTTCTGCCACAAGAAGATCGCCGAGGCCTACTGCGATCTGGGGGACCCTTCCCGCGCCCGCGCCCACTTGGAGGAAGCCCTCCGCCTCCACGCCAAGCTCGGGGGGATGAAGAAGATCAGGGAGAAACTAAAAGTAGCATAGCGCAGAACGCAAAGCGCGTAGCGTCTATGGCGCGGCGCCCTCGAGACGGAGAATGAACGGAAAACGCCGAAAGCGCTGGTGGTGCGGCCTGGGCGTCCTCCTCGCCGCGCTCGCGCTCCTCCTCTTCCCGGCGCCGGGTTTCGGTCCGGCGCGGGATCTCCTCCGGTCCCTGGTCCGGGGGAAGTCCGGCGCCCCTTCCCGGGACGGGCGGCTCCCCCCCGCGGCGGGACGGAGCGAGGAGCCGGAGCGTCACGGGATCGCCGCCTTCGACCTCTGGACCGACGCCTTCACGGGGAGCCTCTCCGCGCTCCCCTTGACCCCCGCCCGGCGCTCCCCCCTCCGCTCCCTGGCCGGCCGCCTCTTCCGCGCCTTCTCCGGGGGCTTGCGGGATAAGGACCGCGACTGGGAGATCGCCGACGTCGTCTACGACGAGGAGGAGAAGAAGACCGGGGCCTCCGTCCGTTCCGCCTGGTCCGACCGGCTCTTCTCCGTCTACGGGCTCGCCCTCCGCCCGGCCGGAATTGACCAGGTCCTGGGATTGGAGTATCGTCTCTTCGACGCCCTGATCCTCGGCCACCAGCGGGAACTCCGCCTGGAGGAGGGCCGCCCGGCCGAAGCCGGGGGGGAGTCCAAGGTCTATCTGAGATGGCAAAAAGAGTTTTGAAAAGCCCCGGCCATCCGGCTGCCCGGCCCCCGTCCTCCCTCCCACCGGGACGGCCATCATGATCTTCGTCCAAGCCCTCGCCCTTCTCGTCTGCATCGGCTTCTCCTTCTACTTCTCCGCCTCCGAGACGGCCCTCTTCTCCCTCAACCGCATGGCCATCGAGAGGCTGACGCGCCGCCGCCCCGGCCCCGGGGGGCTGATCGCTTCGCTCCTCTCCGACCCCCCGCGACTCCTGATCAGCATCGTGATGGGGAACATGCTGGTCAACATCGGCTCCTCGTCGCTGGCCGAACGGATCGCCGCCGGCCTCCTGGCCGGCACCTCCCTGGAGGGGATAACCTGGATCCTCTCCTCGGTGGTGATGACCTTCATCATCCTGATCTGCGGGGAGATCCTGCCCAAGACCATCGCCATCAACCGGCCGGAACGGCTCGCCCTCCGCGTCGCCCCCCCGATCGACCTGATGGCCCGGGGTCTCTTTCCGGCCCGGGTCGTGGTCAGCGCGGTCTGCGCGAAACTCTCCGGCTTCATCGGCCGCTGGCTGCCGCCTCCCGATCCCCCCCTGACCAAGGCCGAGCTTGGCACCGCCATCCGCCTCGGCTCGACCGAGGGGATGCTGGGGGGCGAAGAGAAAGCGATGATCACCGAGATCTTCAACCTGGGGGACAAGACCGTCCGCCAGCTGATGACCCCCCGGAGCGAGATCATCTCCTTCGACGTCACCACTCCCCTGGCCGAGGTCGCCCGGGCGATCGGCGTCCTCCGCCGGGTCTCCCCCCGGATGAAGATGAGGCGCAAGGACTACTCGCGCATCCCCGTCTACTCGGGACGCCGGGAGAACGTGGTGGGGATCCTCTACCCCAAGGACCTGATCGCCGCCCGGGCCCAGGGCAAGCCGATCACCGATCTCAACTCCTGCCTGCGCCCCCCCTACTTCGTCCCGGAGACGATGAAGGCCGCCCGCCTCCTCAAGGAGTTCCTGAAGCGCATGACGCATCTCGCCCTGGTCGTGGACGAGTACGGCGACCTCTCCGGCCTGATCACGTTCGACGACCTGATCGAGGAGATCGTGGGCGAGATCCGGGAGAAGGGAGGGCCCGCGGTCGATTTCGAGGCGGTGGACGAGAACACGGTGCACACCACCGGCCGGGCCGAGCTGGAATCCCTGAACCACGCCTTCGGCCTTAAGCTCCTGAGCCGGGAGAACGTCACCCTGGGGGGGTTCTTGAGCGAGCGTCTCGGGCGGATCCCCCGGCCCAAGGACACTTGGCAGGAGGGCGACCTGAAGATCGAGGTCCTGACCATGAAGGGCAACCGGGCGGGGGACGTCCGCCTCCGCCGCCCGGGGATCGGCCGGCCCCGGCGGGTCCGGAAGGGGGGAGGATGAGCCCGCTCACCTGCCTTTTGATCGTCGCCGCCTGCCTCCTCGTTCAGGCTTTCTTCGCGGGGATGGAGATGGCCCTGGTCTCCTCCAACCGACTCCGCCTCATCCACCTCTCCGAGAAGGGGTCCCGCCGGGCGCGCATCATCACCGCCCTGCTCCAGACGCCCGAGAAGGTGCTCGCCACTACCCTGGTCGGGATCAACGTGGTCTTGATCCTGGGCGCCTCGGTCGCCTCCTACTTCTTCTCCGACGTCCTCGGCCTGGGCCAGCGGGGGGCGGCGCTCGCCACCGCGGTCATGGTTCCCCTGATCCTGGTCTTCGCCGAGATCACGCCCAAGACCCTTTCCCGCCCCCGGGCCACCCAGGTGGCGCTCTTCTTCATCTTCCCCCTCCGCCTGGCCCAGCTGATCATCTATCCCCTGGTCCAGGCGATGTCCTGGCTCACCGGGAAGATCGTCCGGCTGCTGGGGGTGAAGTCCGGGCAGTCCCGGATGTTCTCCTCGATCGAGGATTTCCTCCTCCTGATGAAGGAGGGGCAGACCCAGGGGATCCTTTCCACCGAGGAGCGGAAGATGATCTCCCGGGTCTTCGACTTCGGGCGGACCAAGGTCTGCGAGGTCATGGTCCCCATCGCCGGGGTGGTCTCGGCCCCGGAAACCGCCACGGTGAAGGACCTCTGGGAGATCATCGGGCACTGCGGCTATAGCCGCATCCCGATCCACCGGGAGAAGAAGGAGGAGATCGTGGGGACGGTCAAGGCCAACGACCTGATCATGGCCGATCCGGCGGAGACCATCGGCCCCTTCATCCGCCCCCCCTTCGTTGTCCCGGAGGACCGGATCCTGGACGATCTCCTCCAGGAGATGCGCCGGAACCACGCCAACCTGGCGGTGGTCGTCGACCAGAACGAGAAGGCCCTGGGGATCGCCACCCGGGAGAATATCCTGGAAGAGATCGTGGGCGACATTCACGACGAATACGACGCGGACGAGGCGGCCTCCTTCCGGATCAAGGGGGAGGCGGCCGAGGTCTCCGGCCGGATGCGGATCGCCGAGCTCAACGAGCAGCTCGAGATCGGCCTGGCGCACGAGGGGAGCGAGACGCTGGGGGGGTTCGTGGTCGGGCTCCTGGGGAGGATCCCGGCCTCGGGCGAGAAGTTCGAGCACGCCGGCCACCGCTTCGCCATCACGGAGGCCTCGCCCCGCCGGGTGATCCGGTTGGAGATCCGGGGGCCGGCGGTGCAGAAGAAGGCGGCGGCCCAGTCCGAAAAGAGCGCGTGATCTCATTTCTCATTTATCATTTTTCATTTATCATTGGTCATCGTTCGTGCACCGAACCCGAGATCTCGGGAGGCGGGATTATCCGCATGCTCACCACAAAGAGGAGAAGATTATGAAAAGGCTAGCGGCAGTAGCATGCCTGGCGGCACTGTCTCTGGGTTTTTCCGCGATTTCCGCGCAAGCGGAAATCGCGGAGAACTGGGAGTTCGGGGCGGGCCTCGAGCTGATCGCCGACTACAACTACCATGAGTCGGGGCTGATGCGCCTGGACGGGACCCAGTTCGGCGGCTACGGCCTGGCCCGCTACTTTTTCCGGGAGGTCAGCGGCCTCGAGGACTTGAGCGCCGAGCTCTACCTTTCCTACGTGGGGGGGGACATCACCTACAAGGGGTCGCGGGGGGACGTGCCGACCGAGGGGGATGTCGACAACTCCATCTTCAACCTCCGGCCCCTGGTCGCCTGGACCTTCCCCGACGTCGGCCTCTTCGACCTCCCCGATTTCGCGGTCGCGCCCTACAGCGGGCTGTGCTACCGCTACCTGGTCAACCACCTCGAGGACTTAAGCGGGGGAGGGGGCTACCAGCGCGAGCAGTCCTATCTCTACTGGCCGCTCGGGGTGGGCGCCTCCTTTCCCCTTCCCGCGGACGAGCGCTTCACGCTCGGCCTCAAGATCGAGCTCGACCTCCTCCTTTCCGGCTGGCACCACACCAGCAAGGGGATGAACCGCGACTTCACCCAGGACTCCGGCTATGGCTTCCGGATCGCGCCCGCCGTCCGCTTCGATCTCAACGAGCAGCTCGCCCTGACTTTTGACATGTTCTGGCGCTACTGGTCGATCGGCGAGTCGGACGTGGACGAGGGATACCGGGAGCCCGAGAACTCCACCTCCGAGTTCGGCTTCAGCGCGGGGGTGCTGTTCTAAACCGCCCGGCCGGAGAACAATAGGACCTATAGGTCTTATAGGACCTATAGGTCCTATCAACCAAAATGCAGGCCATCCTCCTCGCCCTTCTTTCGCTCGCGGGCTTCCTCACCGCCTACTTCGTCTACGGCCGCTACCTCCGGGACACGGTCTTCGGGCTCCTCCCGGGGGAGAAGGTCCCCTCCCGCGAGAAGGAGGACGGGATCGACTTCGTTCCCACCCGGAAGGGGATACTCTTCTCCCACCACTTCGTCTCCATCGCCGGCCTGGGGCCGATCATGGGGCCGGCGATCGGCGTGATCTGGGGATGGCTCCCCGCCCTCCTCTGGGTCTTCTTCGGGACGATCTTCCTGGGCGCGGTCCACGACTTCGGGACATTGGTCATCTCGCTGAGGAACGAGGGGCGGCCGATCGGCGAGCTGGTCCGGGATCTCATCCGCCTGAGGGCCGGGACGCTGATGATGCTGATCATCTTCTTCCTCCTCGCTTTGGCCATGGGGGTATTCGACCTGATCGTGGCCATCCTCTTCACCGACTTCTACCCCGTCTCGGTCATCCCCGTCCTCTCCCTCATCCCCATCGCCGCCCTGGTCGGCTGGATGATCTACCGGGTCAAGCTCGCCCCGGCGGCCGCCACGGTCGTCGGGGTGGTCCTGATGTTCGCCATGGTCGAGGTCGGGCTCAAGGTCCCGGTCTCGCTCTACCCGCTTTTCGTCGACTCGCCGACCCTCGGCCGCGAGGCTGCCGTCACCACCTCCGAGCTGCCCCAGGCCGCGGTCCAGCGGCTCCGCGCGGAGGGGCGGGAAGAATCCGCCCAGCTGGTCGAGAAAGCCCGCCTCCTCTCCGTCAACGCCTGGATCTACGTCCTTTTGATCTACTCCTTCGGCGCCTCGGTCCTTCCCGTCTGGTGCCTCCTCCAGCCCCGGGACTACCTGAACTCCTACCAGCTCTACCTCGGGCTCGCCCTCCTCTACGCGGGGATGTTCGTGGGGCGCCCGGCGCTCGCCGCCCCCGCCTTCCACGCCGGGGCGACCCATCTCCCTCCGGTCTTCCCCTTCCTCTTCATCACCATCGCCTGCGGGGCGATCTCCGGCTTCCACAACCTCGTCTCCTCGGGGACCACCGCCCGCCAGCTCGGGTCCGTGCGCGACGCCCGCTTCATCGGCTACGGGGCGATGATCCTGGAGGGGCTCCTGGCCGTGGTCACCATCCTGGCCTGTTCCACCGCCTTCCCGTCCCGGGAGGCCTGGCTCGCCCGCTACCGGGATTACGCCGCCCTCGACTCGCTCGGCCCCACCCTCGACGTCTTCATCCAGGGGGCGGGGGGGCTCCTCGCCAACCTGGGGATCGGCCGAGATCTCGCCGCGGGCTTCATCGCGGTGGTGGTGGTCGGATTCGCCATGACCACGCTCGACACCGGGACGAGGCTCATGCGCTACGACATCGAGGCGATCGCCTCCACCTTCAAGATCAAGCCCTTGAAGAACCGCTACCTCTCCAGCCTCCTCGCCATCGTCGCCATCGGCTACTTCGCCCTGATGAAGATCGCCGGCAAGCCGGCCGGGCTCAGCCTCTGGCAGCTCTTCGGGACCTCGAACCAGCTCCTCGCCGCCCTGGGCCTCCTCGCCGTGGCCGTCTATCTCTTCGAGCGGAAGAAGAAGGCCCTCGCCTTCGCGATCCCGATGTGGTTCATGCTCGCGGTCTCCCTGCTCGCCATGGGCCTCAAACTCAAGGAGTTCTGGGAGAAGAGGAACTGGCCCCTGATCGTCACCGGCGGCTGCCTCCTCCTCCTCGCCCTCTGGCTCCTGGTCGAGGCGGCGATCCTCTACCGGCTGTTCAAGACTTCCCGGAAGGGCTCTCCGGGACCAGCCGCCGCCCCAGTGACCAAAGGGACATAAGGGACCAAAGCGACCCTAGGGACCGTCGGAAGACCGGGCGGCCCGGTTCATAAATCGCCCCGACGCGAAATGCCGGTTATTTCGCGTCGGGGCGATTTATTTGCAAGAAAAATGCCGCGAAAAGAGTCCTTATTATTGTGGACGAACGCGAGAGCCTGATCGTTTTGAACCTGATCCCGGGGATGGGACCGGTGCGCCTGCGGCGCCTGACCGAGCGGTTCGGGTCCGCCTCCGCCGTGCTCGCCGCCTCCGCCGCCGAGCTCGGGGAGGTTCCGGGGATCGGCCCGCTCCTCTCCCGGGCGATCGCGAACTGGCGGGCCCTGGAATGGGAGGAGGAGTTTCGCCTCCTCCGGAAGCAGGGATTGCGGGCCCTGACCCGCCTCGACCCGGAGTATCCGCCGGCGCTCAAGGAGATCTACGACCCGCCGATCGTCCTCTACGTCCGGGGGGAGCTCCTTCCCGCCGACCGCGTGGCCGTGGCCGTGGTGGGCTCCCGCCGAGCCTCCCTCTACGGCCTGCAGGCCGCCTTCGCGATCTCCCGGCAGCTCGCCGGGCGAGGGGTCACGGTGATCAGCGGGCTGGCCCGGGGGATCGACGCGCGCGCGCACCAGGGGGCCCTGGACGGGGGAGGGAGGACGATCGCGGTCCTGGGGAGCGGTCTCCTGAACGTCTACCCCGCCGAGCACCGGGAGCTGGCCGACCGGATCGCGCGCCGGGGAGCGGTGGTCTCCCAGTTCCCCCTCCGCATGATCCCGGAGAAGACGAACTTCCCCCTCCGCAACCGGATCATCTCCGGCCTCTCCCTGGGGGTCCTGGTGGTGGAGGCGGCGAAGAAGTCCGGCGCCCTGATCACCGCCCACCAGGCGCTCGACCAGGGGCGGACGGTGATGGCGATCCCGGGGAGGATCGACAGCGTCCCGGCCCAGGGGACGAACCAGCTGATCCAGGACGGCGCCAAGATGGTGCGCGACGTGGAGGACATCCTCGAGGAGTTCTCCTACCTCTTTTCTTCGCCCGCCCGGGGAGGGGAGGACGAAGAAAAGAGGGAAATAAACCTTTCCCCGAGCGAGAGAATAGTGTATGAGAGCCTTTCCGCCGAAGAAAAGGAGATCGACGTGATCGCCCGGGAGACCGGACTTCCCCCGGGCGAGCTGGCGGCCGTCCTCTTCTCGCTCGAGCTCAAGCGCCTGGTCCGCCAGCTCCCGGGGAAGCATTTCCGGAAAACCTGACGAACCGATCAGGGATAACCGCGGATTTCGCGGATTAGCTCCGCGCCATCCGCGGCCTAAGCAGTCGGCCGGGACCGCGACTAGGAGAACCCTCGCACCATGACGCCCAGCACCGCAGCCCAGGCGAAAAAACCGAGAAAACCCGCGGCGAAAAAAGCCAGGGCGAAAAAGGCGCCGTCGGCGCCGGAGGCCCGCTCCCCGACGCCCTACCTGGTCATCGTCGAATCGCCCGGGAAGATCAAGTCGATCAGCCGCTTCCTGGGGCCGGAGTATCAGGTCCAGGCTTCCTTCGGGCACCTCCGGGACCTCCCCAAGTCCAAGTTCGGGGTGGACCTGGAGAAGGACTTCGAGCCCTCCTACGCCCCCATCCGGGCCAAGGCGGCGGTGATCGCCGAGCTGAAGAAGGCCGCCGGCCGGGCGACGAAGATCTTCCTCGCCCCCGACCCCGACCGGGAAGGGGAGGCGATCGCCTGGCACCTCTCCGAGCTCCTCGGACCCGCCCCGGAGAAGTTCGCCCGGATCACCTACCAGGAGATCACCGCCCCGGCGGTCCGGGAGGCGCTCGCGCATCCCGGCCGGATCGATCTCCGCCTGGTCGACGCCCAGACCGCCCGGCGGGTGCTGGACCGGATCGTCGGCTACCAGCTCTCCCCCCTGCTCTGGAAGAAGGTGGCCCGCGGCCTCTCGGCCGGCCGGGTCCAGTCGGTCGCCCTCCTCCTGATCTGCGCTCGGGAGAAGGAGATAGTGGCCTTCGTACCCCGAGAGTTCTGGACCCTGGACGCCCTCTTCGCGCAGCGCTTGGCTCCCGGCGCCTTCTGGGCCCGTCTGGAGAAGCTGGACGGGAAGAAAGCCGAGGTCCCCGACCGCGCCGCCGCCGACGCCATCCTCGCCGAGATCCCCACCGTCTCCTTCGCCGTCGAGCGGATCGAGCACAAGACCCGCTTCCGCAAGCCCCCGCCGCCCTTCATCACCAGCGAGCTCCAGGCCGAGGCCGCCCGCCGCTTCCGCTGGCCGGTCTCCCGGACGATGAAGACCGCCCAGGGGCTTTACGAAGGCGTCGACATCGGGACCGGCGGGCCGGTGGGGCTGATCACCTACATGCGCACCGACTCCTACCATCTCGCCGCCGGAGCGGTCGCGGCGATCCGCGAGCATATCGGGAGCGCGCTCGGCCCCGCCTACCTGCCACCCGAGCCGGCCGTCTATCGCTCCAAGCGGGGCGCCCAGGAGGCCCACGAGGCGATCCGCCCTTCGGACGTCCGGCTCACGCCCGCCGCCGCCGAGAAGCACTTGAGCCGCGAGCAGTTTCTCCTCTACGGCCTGATCTGGAAGCGGGCGGTGGCCTGCCAGATGGCCCCCGCCCGGATCCGCTCCACCGCGGTGGACGTGGCGGGGGGCCGCTATCTCTTCTCCGCCCGGGAGGACCAGATCGAGTTCCCCGGCTTCCTCAAGGTCTACGGCGAGGACGGGACCGAGGAGGGGAGAAACGCCGACGGGAAGCCCGCCCTCCCCTATCTCGCCGAGCGGGAGCCCCTGGACGTGAAGGAACTCAAGCCCGAGCAGAAGTTCACCCAGCCGCCTCCCCGCTACACCGAGGGCACGCTGGTCAAGGTGTTGGAGGAGAACGGGGTGGGCCGCCCCTCCACCTACGCCCCCACGATCGAGACCCTGAAGAAGCGCTCCTACATCGTGCGCGAGGAAGGGAAGCTCAAGCCCACCGAGCTCGGGCGGAAGGTGGACGATCTTCTCCAGGCCCACTTCCCCCTCCTGATCAACGTCGACTTCACGGCCGGGTTGGAGAAGGAGCTGGACGACGTGGAGGAGGGGACGATCGGCTGGCGGAAGGTGGTGAAGGATTTTTACGAGCCCTTCCGGGAGACGCTGGAGAAGGCGGAGAAGGAGATGGTGAACCTGAAGCAGACGCTCGTTCCCACCGAGATCGCCTGCGCCTCCTGCGGGAAGATGATGGTTATCCGCTGGGGGCGCAACGGCCAGTTCCTCGCCTGCTCGGGCTGGCCGGATTGCCGGAACACCAAGAACTTCCGGACCCTCCCGGACGGGAAGATCGAGGTAGAGCCGGAGGAGAAGACCGACCGCCGTTGCCCCAAGTGCGGAGCGCCGATGGTGGTGAAGCGGCGGCGGAACGGGAAGTTCCTCGCCTGCTCCACCTACCCGGCCTGCAAGGGGTCGGGCCCCTATCCGGTGGGCGTTCCCTGCCCCCAGGCGGGGTGCGGCGGGGAGATCGTCCAGCGCTTCTCCCGCAAGGGCTTCTCCTTCTACGGCTGCTCCCGTTACCCCGACTGCCGCTTCGTCTCCCGGAGGATCCCCGCCCCCGCCGCCACAGACGGAGAAAAGAAAGAGGAAGCGTCAACGCCGACGGATAAGGCATAGCGCAAAGCGCATAGCGCAAAGCGCCTCAGCCCGCCATGGCGCTCTGCGCCATGCGCTCTGCGCTCTGCGCTCTGCCATGCTTCCCGGGCTGACAGCCTACGTCGACGCCTTCCTCCGCTACCTCCGGGTGGAGCGGAACGCCTCGGACCACACCCTGCGCAATTACCGGATCGATCTCGGCCAGTTCGAGTCGTTCCTGAGCGGGGCGGGCTCCCTGGGCGCGGTCCGGGTGAAGTCGATCGACCGGATGGCCCTGCGGGCCTTTCTCGCCCACCTGCAGAAGGGCGGGGCGGGGAAATCCACCCTCTCCCGCAAGGTCTCCTCCTTGCGCTCCTTCTTCCGCTACCTCCAGCGGGAGGAGGTGATCGAGGCCAACCCCGCCCGTCTCCTCTCCCTCCCCCGCCGGGAGAAGAAGCTTCCCGCCTTCCTCGACCAGAAGGAGGTGGAGGCCCTCCTCGCCGCTCCGGATCCCCGCACCTTCCTCGGCCTCCGCGACCGGGCGATCCTGGAGACGCTCTACAGCACCGGGATGCGGATCGGGGCCCTCACCGGCCTCTCCCTCGGCGACGTCGATTTGATCGGGGAGGTCGCCCGGGTGCGGGAGAAGGGGAAGAAGGAGCGGCTTTGCCCGCTGGGGAGCTATGCCGTCAAAGCCCTCCACGAGTATCTGCGGGCCTCCGCCTCCTTCGGGTCCGCGCGTTCGCGCCCCGTCTTCGTCAACCGGGACGGGGGAAGGCTCACCGCCCAGGCGGCGCGGGACCTCCTCGACAAACACATCCGCACGGCCGCGATCGCGAAGAAGGTCTCCCCCCACGCCCTGCGCCACTCCTTCGCCACTCACCTCCTCGATTCCGGCGCCGACCTGCGCGCCGTCCAGGAGTTGCTCGGCCACGCCTCTCTCTCCACCACCCAGATCTACACCCACGTCTCCCAGGAGCGCCTCCGGAAGGTGTACGATCAGACGCACCCCCGGGCGTAAGGCGGTTTTTCGGCCAAGGACATCAGGGACGGCAAGGACAGCAAGGACTGATGACGAAGACGGTCGAGGCCAGGAAAGACGGGCCGGAGAACCGCTTACCGTCCGGGGGCGGTTATCTCGTCGTTCTGGTCCTCCTCGTATTTCTGATCCCCCGCCTCTTCGTCGCCTCCCCCGTCTGCTTCCTCGCCCTGGACGAGGCCAAATACCTCGCCCTGGCGAAATCGTTTCCCGCCCACGCCCTTTTCAATGATCAATTCTACGTCGTCCACCCGCCCCTCTTTCCGGCCGCGATCCGCCTTTTCTCCTTCGTCCTCCCCGACCACGTCTCCGGCATCCTCGTCTCGCTCCTTTCGGCCCTGGCCGCCTTCGCCCTGACGGCCCGCCTCTTCCACCTTTTCGGCAAGGACTGGCGGTGGGTAGCCGTCGCGCTCCTCCCGCTCGCCGTCTCCCCCCTCCACATCCCCACCTCGCGCGTGATCTACAAAGACTCCCTCTTCTTCGCCCTCTTCCTCGCCTCCCTCTACTATTTCTTGCGCGGCCTCGCGGGGGGTCCCCGCGCCTCCTACCCGCTCGCCGCCGCGGCATCGGCGCTCTGCGCCCTCACCTCGGATCTCGCGGCCTACCTCTTCCTGGCCTTCCTCCTCGCCTGGTTCCTCCTCCCCCGCGCGAGGGGCCGGGGGAGGGGGCCGCTCCTCCCCCCGCTCGCCCTCCTCCTCGTCCAGTCCGCCTGGATCGGCGTCCGCTGGCGGATCTTCAGCCAAAACGAGTTCTACCCGGCGGGCGTGGACGGCCTGATCGAGAGGGTGGGCGGCTGGAACCTCCGCTCGCTCCTCGCCCCGCGCTATCTTCCCCAGACGGTCCGCCTCTTCGATTTCCGCCTCGACCTCTCCCGGCTCGGGCTCCACAACAACGTCTATCCGCTGGAAGGGCTAGCCGATCTTCCCTCCGCGCTCTACATCCTGTTCTATGCCTTTTGCGCCCTATCCGCGTTGAGCGTTCTGGTCATCTCTCGCCGCGATCCGGGAGGGTCATCCTCGGCAAGCTGGGCGTTTTCCTCTCCTCCGGCGATTAGCGCCGGGGAGGGGCCTCGCCCGGCCCGGTCCGGTCTCTTCTTCTCATCGCTTCTGATCGTCTATTCCCTCCCCGCCCTCCTTCATCCCGAGCCGAGATTCCTGCTGCCGGTTCTCCTCCCCCTCGGCTACCTTTTCGCGGAAGGGGTGGAGCGCCTCGCCGGCAAGTGGATGCGCGTCGCCGCGCCGGTCCTGATCGTCCCCCTCCTGATCGCATCTCTCGCCTGGTTCGAAAGCCATCGCCGCTTCGCGCTGACCGTCCGGAAGGAAGTGGAATCCGCGCGGACGGCGGCCTATCTCGAGACCCTCCCCGAGGGGGGGATCATGGCCCAGGTCGGCTACCCGCCCGAGCTCGCCTATCTGACCGGGCGGCGAGTGGTCGCCCTCCCGCTCGAGCCGGCGGACCTGGACCGCTTCATCGCGCGCTACGGGATCCGCTATCTCGTCTACGGCCAGCGCTACTGGGCCCCGGTCGATCCCCGCTTCGCCCGTTCGATCTGGTGTTGGGAGACGATCCAGCAGATCCGCGCTCATCCCGAGAAGTACCCGCTGCTCAAAACCGTCGATGAAACCTACGGCCCGGGCGAACGTCCAGACCGTGTCTTCATCCATTCCGTTTCGCTCGGGACGATCCTCCCGGATCGCCCCGAGCGAAACGGAAGAGGACCTTCATAGGGGCAACCATCAGCGGAGCCAACATTCGATGAAGGGAGGAACGTTCCCATGAAAAGAGCGAGGAAGGCCATTACCCTGTCGCTAGTCGCGGCCGCGATCGCCGGCTGCGCCTCTCCGAAGCCGGAGCGGGAGACGCTCGCCCAGGTCTCCACCCTGGACGCGGTCCTGGCCGGGGCTTACGACGGAGCGGTGACGATCGGCGCCCTGAAGGGGATGGGGGACGCCGGGATTGGGACCTTCCACGCCCTGGATGGCGAGATGACGGTCTGGGAGGGGGAGGTCTACCGGATCGGCTACGACGGGAAGGCCGCGGTCGTCGGCGATGCAGCGACCACGCCCTTCGCCACGGTGACCTGGTTCGACCGCGACCTCGAGGTCGCCCTCCCTCCGGGGACGACCTTCGCGTCGCTCCCCGGGCTCCTGGACCGGGCCCTTCCGTCGCCGAACCTGTTCTATCTCGTGGTCATCCCGGGCCGGTTCGCCTACGTGAAGACGCGTTCCGTCCCGGCCCAGGTCAAGCCCTACCCGCCTCTCGTCGAGGTGACAAAGCGGCAGTCGGAGTTCGAGTTCCGCGACGTCGAGGGGACGCTGGTGGGGCTGCGCTGCCCCCCCTTCGCCCGGGGCCTGAACCTGCCGGGCTACCACCTCCATTTCCTGACCGCCGACCGAACGGGGGGAGGGCACCTTCTCGACTTCACCCTGGCGGAGGAAGCGACCGCCGGGATCGACGCCACGCCCGAGCTGAAGCTCATCCTGCCCGAGGGGAGCGCGGAGTTCGGCGCGGCGGACCTGGGGAAGGACCGGACGGAGGAGATGGAGGCGGCGGAGCGCTGAACTGCGAATTGCGAGAATTTCTCCAGCTGAGAGATGTAATACAGCGTCGCCCCAAAGAGAGCGGCGCTGCAAGCCTGGATCTGCCTGCGCTGTGCTATTCGCGCAATTCGCGAAATTCGTAGTTCAATTTAGGTGGTTTCGGTCAGGTCCCAGACGAAGGCCTTGATCCCCTCGGCGCGGAGGCGCTCGCGCAGGGCGCGGACGCAGGCGAGGAGCTGGGCCGTTTTCTCCTCGTCCCCGGCCACGAAGAGGACGTTGTTGAGCCCGGGCCAGATGTCGTTCCCCATGTGGGTCCCAGAGGCCGTCCCCCGGCCGTGCGCTCCCTCGATCTTGGTGTAGTTCTGGAGGGCACAGCCCTCCAGGACCTCCATCACCTCGTCATCCATCGCCTCGTTGAAGCAGATCATCACCATTTTCATTTTCGGATTCCCCCTTCAGTGCCATGGTTGCTTCAGGAAAGTTCAGCGCTCGTGCGGCCGTGCCGTTTCCACTATCGCGGGGGAATCCGAAAATGAAAAATCGGCCGGGATCCGAGAGATTGGCGGCGCGCCATCGGTTTCCTTCGTGTCCTGGTGCCTTGGTGGTTCAAGCTTTTCTTTTTAAGTGGGACTCGAAGATGGAGTAGAGCGTCGGGACGAAGAGCATGGTGATCAGGGTGGAGACGGTGAGCCCGCTGATCATGGTGACCCCCAGCGGCTGCCAGGTCTCCGACCCCTGGCCGCTGGAGAGGGCCAGGGGGAGGAGGCCGGCCAGGGTGGTGATCGTGGTCATCAGCACCGGCCGGAGGCGCTCCTTCCCGCCCACGGTCACCGCCTCCCGCATGGAGAGGCCCCGGGCCCGCAGGATGTTGATGTAGCTGATCAGCACGATGGCGTTGTTGACCACCACCCCCATCAGCATGACCAGGCCCAGGAAGCTGATGATGGAGAGGGTGGTCCCGGTGAGGACGAAGCCCACGATCACGCCGACGAAGGTGAAGGGGATGGCGAACATCACGATGAAGGGGTCGAGGAGCGACTCGAACTGGGCCGCCATCACCATGTAGACCATGGCCACGCCCAGGAGGAGGAGGAAGAGGAGGTCGCGGAAGGCCTTGCCCTGTTCCTCGGACTCGCCCCCGAAGTTGACCATGACGTTGGGGGGGAGGGTGAGCCGGGCCACCCCCGCCCGGATGTCGGAGACGACATCGCCCAACGAGCGCTCGAAGGTGTTGCATTCCACCACGACCATTCGCTCCCGGTTCTGCCGCTCGATCTCCACCGGCCCGACCGTCTCGACGACCCGGGCCACGTTTTCGAGGGCGATCTGGCGCTGGGTGAAGGGAGAGACGACCGAGAGGGAGGTAATGTCCTCCGGGGAGGTCCGGGATCCCTCCTCGAGGCGGACGACGATGTCGTAGGTCTCACCCTTCTCCCGGTATCGCCCGGCGGTGGAGCCGTCGATGAAGGCCTCCAGGGAGTCGGCGACGGTCTTCATGTTCAGTCCCAGCGCGGCGGCCTTCTCCCGGTCCACCCCCACCCGCAGCTCGGGGCGCTTCAGTTCCCGGGTGACGGCGACGTCGACCGCCCCGGGGACCTTCTCCATGATCTGGCGGATCTCCTCGGCCACGGCGTCGGTCTCGGCAAAGGAGTTCCCCAGGATCTCGACCTGCACCGCCTTGCCCCCGCTCCCGGTGATGATCCGGCCGATCGGGTTCCCGGTGGAGACGTTGGTCTTGAGGACGCCCGGGATCTCCTTGATCCGGTTCCGCACGTCCTGGGCGATCTCCTCGATCGGCCGTTCCCGCTCGGTCTTGGGGACGAGGCGGGCCCGCACGGAGACGACGTGGGAGCCCGAGGCGCCGCCGAAGATCGCCCCCAGTCCGCCTTCCGCCTGGCCGCTGCGGACGTTGAGGAAGCGCCGCTCCGGGACGCGCTCGACCATGATCGCCTCGATCCGCTTCGCCACCCGGTCGCTCTCCTCCACCCGGGTGCCGATCGGGAGCTGGACGGTGGCCTGGAGGTCGCCGGAGTCCTCCTCGGGGGCGAATTCGCTCCCGATCAGGGGGACGAGGAGGAGGCTCAGGAAGAAGACCGCGGCGAAGCCGATGACGACCGTCTTGCGGTGCCGCAGAGACCAGTCCAGGGCGCGGGAGTAGGCGGCCTCCCAGGAGGAGAACCAGCGCTCGAAGAGGTCGTAGAGACGATGGAAGCGTCCCGTCCGCGCGACCCGCTCTCCCCCGAGCAGCTTCGAGCAGAGCATCGGGGTGAAGGTGGCGGCGGTGAAGGCGGAGGCGATCAGGGTGACGGTGACGATCATGGCCAACTCCGTGAACATCACCCCGACCACGCCGCTGATGAAGAGCATGGGGAGGAAGACCACCACCGTGGTGGCGGTGGAGGCCATGATCGAGAGGAACATCTCCGAGGTCCCGAAGATGGCGGCCTCGGAGGGGCGCTCGCCCCGGTCGCGGTGGCGGACGATGTTGTCCACCACCACGATGGCGTTGTCCACCACCATCCCCACCGCGATCGTGATCGAGGAGAGGGCGATGACGTTGATCGTCCGCCCGGAGAGGAAGAGGTAGATGAAGGCGATGAGCAGCGAGAAGGGGATGGTGAGGGCGATGATCAGGCTGGGGCGGAAGCGGCGGAGGAAGAACCAGACCACCAGGATGACCAGGACCGCCCCCACCCAGACGGTGGAGGCGAGCGACTTGAGCGAGTTGATGATGTCGTCGGAGGAGTCGTAGATGACCGAGAGCTCGACGTCGGGGGGGAGGGCGGGGGCGAGCTCGGAGAGCTTCGCCTTCACCCGGCGCGCCACCTCGACGGTGTTGGTGCCGGTCTGCTTCTGGACCATCATCCCCATCCCGGGGCGGAGGTTGGTCCGGACGACGTCGGTCTTCTCGCGGAAGCCGTCCTCCACCCGGGCGACGTCCTTCAGGTAGATCAGCCTTCCCGCGTGGGAGCCGACGATGACCAGGTTCAGCTCGGCGGGGTCGGCGAACTCGCCCGGGACGCGGACCAGGAAGTCGCTCAAGCCCGACTTCAGGTTGCCCGCGGGCTGGGTGATGTTCTCCTTCTTCAGGACCTCGATGATGTCGAGGACGGAGAGCCCGTAGCCCTGGAGCCGCGCCCGGTCGATCCAGACGTTGATCTGGCGGCGGAGGCCGCCGTTGAGCTGGACGGTCCCGACGCCGGGGAGCTGGCGCAGCGCGTCCCCTACCTTCTTATCGATCAAATCGTAGAGCTCGGGGTAGGAGCGCTCGGCGGTGATCCCGACGAAGAGGATGGGCATCATCGCGGTGTTGAACTTGAAGATGAAGGGGGCCTCCATCTCGTCGGGGATGTCGGGGAGGTAGCGCTTGGCCAGCTCGATCCGGTCCCGGATGTCGTTGGAGGCCTCGTCCAGGTTGGTCCCCCAGATGAACTTGAGGGTCAGGACGGAGACCCCCTCGCGGGAGCGGGAGGTGATCTTGTCGATCCCCGGGGTGGTGGCGAGCTGGTTCTCCAGGGGCTCGGTCACCTTGATCTCCACGTCCTCGGGGCTGGCCCCGGGGTAGGTGGAGACGACCGAGATCGCCGGGGGCTCGATCTCCGGCATCATGTCGATCCCCAGGCGGGAGAGGGAGTAGAGGGCGATGATGATGATCGCGGAGAAGATCATCAGGTTGGTGATCGGTTTGCGGACGCCGAAGACGGGGAGGTTCATAAAATATTTCCTTCGGAAATATTTTAAATTGTTCCGAATTGGAAGGATTTATCCGGGGAGGCTGATCCTCCCGGAGACAAAGTTTTGTGCATTACGCTTCTCGTCCCAGTCCCGAGCTTGAGCGAGGGACGGTCGTCCCTCGTCCCAGTCTTTGGCCCGGAAGCTTCCGGGCCAAAGACGATCGTCCTTCGTTCATTTCTCCGCCCCCGGCCCCGCCGCGGCGGAGTTTTTATCGGTCCGGACGCGGTCCCCGTCCTTCAGCCGCTGCTGCCCCATCACGATCACCGTCTCGGCGCCCTGCAAGCCCTCCACGACCTGGACCCGCGCTCCCTGCTTGAAGCCGGGGACGATCCGGCGCAGGCGGGCCGTTTCGCCTTCCACCAGGAAGACCACCGCGTCCGGCGCCCTTCCGACGATCGCCTCCTGGGAGACGGTCGGGACCTGGGGGAAGGTCCGGGCCACGATCTTCACCCGGGCGAACATCCCCGGCTTCAGGCGGTGGTCCGCGTTGGGGATGGTGATCTCGGCCGGGGCGGTCCGGGTCTCGACGTCGAGGACCGGGCTGACCTGGGTGACCGTGCCGGGGAAGGATTCCCCGGGATAGGCGTCGACTCCGATCGAGCATTTCAGACCGGGGGAGAGGAGGGGGAGGTATTTCTCCGGGACGTCCAGGCGGACCTCGGCCTCGTCCAGGTCGACCACGGTGGCCACCGTGGTCTGGGGGGTGACGGCGGTCCCCAGGTCCACCGGGATGCGGCCGATCACGCCGGAGAGGGAGGACTCCACCGGAGCGGTCTCGAAGGTGAAGCCGACCTCGTCGCGGTCGATCAGGGCGATCGTCTCGCCCTTGGCGACCCGGTCGCCCTCGTTCTTGAGCTTCTGCACGATCTTCCCGGTCACCCGGGGATAGATCTCGGCCTCGTCCCGGGCCCGGATCGTGCCGACGTAGTCGATCGTTTCGGCCAGGTCCTCCCGCGCCACCGTCTCGGTGCGCACCGTGAGAACGTCCTGGACCGTCTTCCCGGCTTTCCGGCCGCAGCCGGCGGCGAAGAGGATCAGGAGGATGGAGAGCGTTTTGGCCATCCAGGCGCAGAGGGCCCAGGAGAGGCGGCGATGCCTTCCCGGGGGAGCGGCGTTCCCGCAGCGATCTCCGGGGATCAACGAATCGGGCCGGGGACGGCCCTCCCACAGAGGGCCGGGGGAAGATGCGATTTTTCTCACGTTTTACTCCTCGATTTGGACGTAGTTCTTGGTCAGGGTCAGGCCCTGGGAGCGGTCGAAGGTGATCTGGGCGAGCGAGTAGTCGAGCCGGGCTCGCAGGTAGTCGAGCTCGGCCTCGGTGAGCCGGTCCTGGTAGTCCAGCATGTCGTGCGTGGACACCTGCCCGGCGGCGTAGCGCTCCCGCTGCGCCTCGTAATTCTCGCTCTCCTTCGCCTGGACGGATGCCGCCGCCTCGACCTGCCGCCGCTGGGTGTCGACCGCTCGGGCGCGGTTGCGCACCTCGAGGACGATCGTCTGCTCCAGCCGCCGCAGGTTGAGAAGGGCCTGCGCCTTCTCCTGCTCCTTCTGGCGGAGGTTGGCCCGGTCGCCGCCCCCCCAGGGGACGCGAAGGGCGACGCCGGCGGACCAGTCGCGCCGGTCGCCCTCGAGGTTCTGGAAGGCCTCCTGCCAGTCCTCGCCCAGTCCGTTCAGGGCGTAGGCGCCGAAGAGATCGACCACGGGGAGGACGGCGTTCTTCGCCGTCGTGATCCGGATGTCGTAGTTCTCCAGTCCGATCAGGGCGGCCCGGTAGTCCGGGCGCCAGGAGAAGGCGTTGACCAAGGCCTCCCCGAGCTTGGCGGTCTGGACGGCGAAGCGGGGCTTCTCGATCGGCTCGATCCGCGCGTTCCAGAGGACGGGGTCGTCCACCAGGTTGGTGACGTACTTGAGCTCGTCCTCGGCCGTCTTCATCGCCGCCTCGGAGGAGATCAGGGCTTTTTCGCGCTGGGCAACGGCCGCCTCGTTCTCCAGGAGATCGACGGAGCTCACGATCCCCTTGGCATAGCGGGCCGAGTCGGCCGATAAGAGGTCGCGGGCCCGGTTCAGGGAGAGCTCGTCCAGGGCGTAGCGGTCGAGGCTGAAGATGTAGGCGTAATAGGCGGCCAGGGTCTTGGTCACCACGTCCATCGCCGTGTTCTGGAACTCGGCCGAGGAGCGGCGGAGGTCGTTCTGGGCGATGGTGATGGCGGCCCGGTTGACCTTGGTCCCGAAGCCCTTGAGGAGGGGCTGGGTGATCGTGATCGCGGGGACGGCGGTGTAGGAGGGGTTGAAGCGAAGGCCGTCGAGGTTGGTGTCGGACCGGCCGGCGGTCAAGCCGACGGTATATCCCATCCCGGTGGTGAGCTTCCCGGAGACGTTGGCCCCGATCTCCTGCTCCCGGCCGTCCAGGACCTCGGGGAGGGAGGCGGAGACGGTGGGGGAGGAGGAGTCGGAGAGGGTGTAGCCCGCGTTGAGGGCGGGCTCGAACTCGGCCTCGGCGATCGCCACGGAGTCGGCCCGGATCAGGGGGTCGATCCGCCGGATCAAGATCTCCGAGTTCTGCTTCAGGGCGTAGGCGATGCAGTCGGAGAGGCCGATCCTCAGGACGACGTCCGACCCGGCCGAGGCGATGATGGCATCGCGGTAGCCCGCGGGGAGGGGAGGGGTGGACTCGGGGATCTGTCCCCAGGCCGCGCCCGCGCCAACGAGCCACGCCCCCCAGGCGACGATCCGGATGACCGCCGGCCGAAACCGTGAACCGTGAACCGTTGAACCCTGGAACCTTCTCATCTTTTCCCGATCCCTTCCACGAAGGTGCGCATGATCTCCCGGGGGGTGGAGGCCGGGAGCCGGCGCTCCGGCCGGACCCGGATCAGCATCTGGGGATGGATGAGCCCCATCAGCTGGAGGCAGAGGCGGAGGGGATTCTCCCGCCGGAAGAGGCGATTGCGCATCCCCTCCTCGATGATCCCGGCGATCGCCTGGAGGTTGGGGAGGATGTGGACGCGCATGTCCATCTCGGGGGCGCAGGCGTCGGAGCGGTAGAGGGCGGTCATGATCAGGCGGACTTGATCCGGTTTCTGGCGGCCATAGTTCAGGTAGTGTTCCACCACCGCCTCCAGTTTCCCGGCCGGGGGGAGGGGGGAGGCGGCGATCCTCTCGATCCGCCGGTTGGACTCGGCGAAGGTCTCCGCGATCAGGGTCCGGTAGAGGCGCTCCTTGGAGCCGAAATAGTAGTAGAGGGTGGGCTTGGTGACCGCGCAGCTTTCGACGATCTCCCGGACCGAGGCGGCGGAGTAGCCCCGGGCGGTGAAGGCGTGGAGGGCGGCCCGGAGAAGGCGCTCCCGGACGTTGGTTGGCGGCTTTTTCATTTTACTTACCGGTAGGTATATACCGGGCCGGGCCTCCTGTCAAGGGGAAAAATTCTAGCGGGCGATTGCCCGCTCGAGTCGTTGGTTTTTTGTGGGAGGGGCGTCTCGCCCCGATCCAGTTTGGCCTGGATCGCGGCGGGGACGCCGCTCCCACAGGCTGGCCTGGATCGCGACGCTGGTGAATCGGGATAAGAGTCGAGAGTTGTGAATAAGCCGGGGTTTCCCTTGTTTTCCCTGGGGCGAGCGGCTATCGTTCCCGCCCATGGAGTTCGTCATCGAGGCCCGAGACCCCGCGACGCGGGCGCGGGCGGGGAGGCTCGTCCTCGCCCGCGGCGAGGTGGAGACTCCCTGCTTCATGCCGGTGGGGACGCAGGGGACCGTCAAGGGGATGACGCCCGAGGAGCTCCAAGGCCTGGGGGCGCAGATCATCCTCGCCAACGCCTACCACCTCTCGCTCCGCCCCGGGATCGAGGTCGTCTCCCGGGCGGGGGGACTCCACCGTTTCATGCACTGGGACCGCCCCATCCTCACCGACTCGGGGGGCTACCAGGTGATGAGCCTCGCCGACCTGAGGACCATCTCCCCGGAGGGGGTGGTCTTCCGGGACCATCTCACCGGCGACCTCCACACCCTCACCCCCGCCCGCTCGATCGAGATCCAGAGGAAGTTAAAGAGCGACATCCTGATGGCCTTCGACGAGTGCCCGCCTTACCCCTCCGACCATGATTATGCTTGCCAGTCGCTTTCCCTCACCCTAGAATGGGCGCTTCAATCTCGCCGCAGCCACGAAGACGGCCGGGAGACCCTGTTCGGGATCGTCCAGGGCGGCCTCTTCCCGGACCTGCGGCGAAAAAGCGTGGAGGGGCTGGAGAAGATCGGCTTTCAGGGCTACGGGATCGGCGGGCTTTCGGTGGGGGAGCCCAAGGAGCTGATGTACGAGATGGCGGACTTCTCTGCCGCCTGCCTCCCCGAGGGGAAGCCCCGCTACCTGATGGGCTCGGGGACCCCCGAGGACCTGGTCGTCCAGATCGCCTTCGGGGCGGACATGTTCGACTGCGTCCTGCCCACCCGCTACGGGCGGAACGGCTCGGTCTTCACCCCCGACGGGAAGCTGACGCTCAAAAACGCGAGGCACAAGGACGAGCACGTCCCGATCGACGAGAACTGCGCCTGCTACGCCTGCCGGAACTTCACCCGGGCCTACCTCCGCCACCTCTACCACGCGGGCGAGATCCTGGGGTTAAGGCTGGGGACGACGCACAACCTTCATTATTACTTCCGCCTGATGGCGGACGCCCGTTCGGCGATCCGGGAGGGGAGGTTCGCGCGGTTCCAGAAGGCCTTCCTGGAGCGCTACCGGGCGGGGGAAGAAGACCAAGGAGTACTGGAGTGATGGAGAATTGGAGCAATGGGTTTACCCCATCGCTCCATTACTCCACTACTCCATCACTCCTCGATTATTAACGACTAAAGGAGGATGGGATGGACCAATACATACCGATCGCGATGGCGCCGCCCCCCGGCGCGGCCAAGGAGGGGGCCGCCCCCAAGCAGGGGATCGAGGGCTTCATCTCCAACCCCATGCTCATGCTCGTTCTCCTGGGGGCCGTCTTCTACTTCCTCCTCATCCGCCCCCAGCAGCAGAAGCAGAAGGAGCAGAAGAAGCTGGTCTCCGAGCTGCAGAAGGGGGACGAGGTGGTCACCGCCGGGGGCATCCACGGCGTGATCAGCAACGTCAAGGATTCCACGATCATGGTCAAGGTGGCGGAGAACGTGAAGATCGAGATTGAGCGGACGTCGGTCACCAAGGTGGCGAAGAAGGCGTCCGGAGAAAACGGGAAGGACTAGCGCGGAGCCGAGCGTTCGTTATGGACAAGAGCCTGATGTGGAGAGTGATCCTGATCCTGGCCGTGGTCGCGGTCTGCGTCCTGGCCTCCAGCCCCCTGACCGAGCGGGACGTCCGGGAGTTCCTGAAGACCGAGGCGGTCAACCCCGACGACTCCTTCCGGGAGCTGCTCGCCGCCATGCAGAAGGAATACGACCGGGCGGCCAAGAAGGTCCCCGTTTCCGGGATCGACCTCCTGAAGGAGAAGACCCGGGAGATGGGCCTCGACCTGACCCGCTACTTCCCGGAGGCCGGCGTCGACAACGAGGCGGTCCTCAAGTACGTCAACCGCCAAACCAGGGGCAAGCTCAACCTCGGGCTCGACCTCCAGGGGGGGATGCACGTGGTCCTGGAAGTGGACGAGCTGGAGCTTCTGCGCAAGCGGGCCGAGAACGTCGACGAGCCCTTCACCGCCTTCATGGACGCGGTGAAGGAGGAGGCGCGGGGATCGACGAAGAGCGCGCTCGACGTCCTGATCGCGCGCGCCCGCGCCACCGGCTTCGACCTCACCAAGTATTACCGGCCCTACTACACCGAGAAGTACAGCCTGGACGAGAAAGCGATCGCCAAGAACGAGGATGTCTACGGCTACTTCCGCACCGACCTCGCGGCCGCGAACCTGGGGGCGCTGGAGATCCTCCGCAACCGGGTCGACAAGTTCGGCGTCTCCGAGCCCGACATCCAGAGGCAGGGCTCGGGCGAGCTCCTGATCCAGATGCCCGGCGTTCGCGACCCGGAGAAGACCCTCGAGCTCATCCAGGGGCAGGCCTTCCTGGAGTTTCGCCTGGTCGACGACAACCAGGAGGCCCTGGAGCGGGCCGTGCGGGAGAACAAGGCGCCCCCCGGCTACGAGCTCAAGGTCTACGAGAAGGTGGGCCGCTCCGGCCAGCCGGTCGAGGAGAAGATCCTGGTCCGGTCCCGGGCCGAGCTGACCGGGGAGAACCTGGTCACCGCCTACCCCGGCACCCGCTCCGACACCCGGGAGCCGATCGTCCACTTCAAGTTCGACCACAAGGGCGCCCGGGCCTTCTCCCGCCTGACCAAGGAGTACAACGCCGAGGAGAACCCGCCGGGGCGCCAGCTCGCCATCCTCCTCGACGGGAAGGTCCTCTCCGCCCCCCTGATCCGGACCCACATCCCCCAGGGGGAGGGCTACGTCGAGGGGAATTTCACCCGGGACGAGGCGACCCTCCTCTCCAGCCAGCTCTCCGCGGGCGCCTATCCGGCCCCCTTGAAGATCAAGGAGAAGCGGACGGTCGGCCCCACCCTGGGCGAGGACTCCATCCGCGAGGGGCTCCACGCCATGATCGCGGGGCTCGCCATCGTGATGGTCTTCATGCTCGTCTATTACCGCCTGGCGGGGCTGATCGCGAACGTCGCCCTCCTCCTCAACATGCTGATCATCGTCGCCTTCCTCTGCCTCCTCCCCGAGTTCCTGGGGGTCAAGGCCACGCTCACCCTGCCCGGGATCGCCGGGATCATCCTGACCATCGGGATGTCGGTGGACGCCAACGTCCTCATCTACGAGCGGATCCGGGAGGAGCTGGAGTCGGGGAAGCGCCTGGCCCGGGCGATCGCCGCCGGCTACGAGAAGACCTTCCTCGCCATCTTCGACTCCAACCTGACCACGATCATCGCCGCCCTCGTCCTCCTCAACCCCTTCAACCTGGAGTGGCTGCCGACCTCGGGTCCGATCAAGGGCTTTGCGGTCACCCTGACCATCGGCATCGCCGCCTCCATGTTCACCGCCCTGGTCGTGACCCGGGCGATCTTCGACCTCCTCACCCGCTCCCCCCGCTTCCAGAAGCTCCGGATGCTGCGGATGATGGCGCATCCCAACTTCGACTTCGTCGGGAAGTGGAAGCTGATGGCGCTGATCTCGCTCGCCCTGATCGTCGCCGGCGGGGTCTGCTTCGCCCTCCGGGGGAACGAGAACTTCGGGATCGACTTCACCGGCGGGATGCTGATCCAGCGCCAGTTCAACCGCGAGGTCAAGCTGGAAGAGGTGCGGGGGATCCTGAAGGACCTGGGGCTAGGGGACTCCTCGGTCCAGTCCTACGGGGCGGGGAAGGGGATCATCATCCGGGCGGCGGTCGACGAGCCCGAAGCGGTCGACGCCAAGCTCCGGGCGGCTTTCGCCGGGTCGATCGATCCGTCCACCTTCGAGCAGCGGACCGAGATGGTCGGGCCCAAGGTCGGCCACCGGCTGAAGATCCAGGCCCTCCTGGGGATCGCCCTGGCGCTCGTCGCCATGATGGCCTACGTCTGGCGGCGCTTCGGCTCGATCTCGTTCGCCGTCGGCGGCACCCTCTCGCTGGCCCACGACGTCCTGATCGCGGTCGCCTTCTGCACCGGCTTCTTCCTCCTCCCCCTCCGCCAGTTCAACGTCACCACCGTGGCGGCTCTCCTCACCATCATCGGCTACTCGATCAACGACACCATCGTGCTCTTCTCGCGGCTGCGGGAGAACCTGAAGCTCCGGCGGAACGAGCCGCTGGAGAAGGTGATCAACCTCTCGATCAACGAGACCCTCTCCCGGACCATCCTGACCTCGCTGACCACGCTCCTCGCGGTCCTGATGCTCTTCCTCCTCGGCGGGGAGGTGATCAACGACTTCTCCTTCGTCCTCCTGGTCGGGATCGTCTCCGGATCCTACTCCACGATCTTCATCGCCAGCCCCGTTCTCCTCCTGATGCCCATGAAGATCCGCCGCAAATAGAGAGAACGCTTACGCGCCCGCCGGTTCACAGAACCGGCCTACAAGGGCGGATTTCATGCCGTCGATAAAATAATCCGGGCCGGAGGCGGTTGCCTCCGGCCCGGATGGTGAATCCCCCGCCCCCGGACTTTCCGGGGCGACGTAGTGATCTCCGGTTACTCCCGATCATCGCCGGGGATCGTTCGATCCCCGGCGATGATCAGGGTTTGAGCACTTTCCCGGAACGGATGCAGCGGGTGCAGACTCGCAGGACGACCACCCGGCCGTCCACCCGCGCCCGGACGCTCTTCAGGTTGGGGAGGAACCTGCGCCGGGTGACGCCGGTGATCTTCCGGCCCACCCCCCCCTTGGCCTTGGCGAGACCGCGCCGGGTTATCTGGTTCCCGCTCCGGGGGCCTTTCCCGCAGATGGCACAGACCTTGGACATGGTATTCTCCTGTCGGTAGACGGCTCTTCAGGGAAAACGAGGACTTCTTCTATCAGAATAGCGATCCGGGGACAAGGCCAAAGTTGAACCATTGAGCCATTGAATCCTTGATCCGTGTTTCTTTGAAGCTTGGCTCTGATCGGTTATTATAGTGCCGGAACCCTCCCGACCGGGGTGGCCTCTATGGCCAGCGCGCCCGCAGCTTCTCCGCAAGACTCCGTCCAGTACCTTCCCGGCGTCGGCCCGAGCCGGGCGGCGCTCCTCGGGCGCCTGGGCATCGCGACCCTGGAGGACCTGATCTACTACTTCCCCCGCCGCTACCTGGACCGGCGCTCCTTCACGCCGATCGCCTCCCTCCGGGAGGGGGTCGAGGCCACGATCCGGGGGACGGTCCTCCTCACCGGCCTCGACCGGACGAAATCCGGCCGCGCCCTCTTTCGCCTGATCGTCGCCGACGGGACCGGGCAGATCGCCTGCACCTGGTTCAACCAGCCCTACCTCAAGAACAGCTTTAAGGCCGGCGAGGAGGCGATCTTCAGCGGGAAGCCCGCGCGCTACGGGAAGCTCCAGCTGGCCAATCCGGAGTTCGAGAAGATGGACCGGGAGGAGGGGGAGCGCCTCTCCGCCGGGCGGATCGTTCCCGTCTACCCCCTGACCGAGGGGCTGAGCCAGAAGCTGATGCGCTCGATCGTCCGCGCCGTCCTCTCCCGCTTCCCGGAGGGCCTCCCCGACTTCCTCCCGGAGGAGACCCGCGTCCGCTGGAAGGTCGCCCCCCTTTCGGCGGCCCTCGCCGATATCCACTATCCCCCCGACCCCGCCGCCCTCCAGGCGGCCCGCCAGCGCCTGGTCCTGGACGAGTTCTTCCTCCTCCAGCTCGCCCTCGCCCTCCGCCGGCGGCTCCTCACCGGCGGCCCCCCGGCCCCGCCCCACTCCCTGCGCACGCCCCTCTTCGACGCCTTCCTCCGCGCGCTCCCCTTCGCGCTCACCGGCGCCCAGAAGCGGGTCCTCCAGGAGGTCCGCCGGGACATGACGGGGCGCTACCCGATGAACCGCCTGCTGCAGGGGGACGTCGGGTCGGGGAAAACCGTGATCGCGGCCGGCGCCCTCCTAATCACCCGGGACGGCGGGCACCAGGGCGCGATCATGGCCCCGACCGAGATCCTCGCCCGCCAGCACCACCGCACCCTGACCGAGCTCCTGCGCCCCCTCTCCCTCTCCGTCGACCTGCTCACCGGCGGGACGACCGGGGAGGAGCGGTCCAAAGTCCTGGAGCGCATCCGGACCGGGGAGAGCGGCTTCATCGTCGGGACCCAGGCCTTGATCCAGTCCGGCGTCGAGTTCAAGTCCCTGGGGACGGTGGTGGCGGACGAGCAGCACAAGTTCGGAGTCCGGGAGCGGGCGGAGCTGCGCGCCAAGGGGATGAACCCCCACCTCCTGGTGATGTCCGCGACGCCCATCCCCCGCACCCTCGTCCTCACCATGTACGGCGATCTCGACGTCTCGGTCCTGGACGAGATGCCCCCGGGGCGGAAAAAGGTGAAGACGGCCTGGATCGGGCCGGATCGGCTGCCGCAGGCCTACGCCTTCATCCGCCGGGAGGCGGGCCGGGGAAGGCAGGCCTACATCATCTACCCCCTGATCGAGGAGTCGGAGAGCCTCGACGCCAAGGCCGCGGTCGAGCGCTTCCGCTCGCTCCAGTCCCGGGTCTTCCCCGCGCTCCGCCTGGGACTCCTCCACGGGCGGATGAAGGCGGCCGAAAAGGACCGGATCATGGGCGAGTTCCGCTCCGGCGCGATCCAGGTCCTGGTCTCGACGGTGGTGGTGGAGATCGGGATCGACGTCCCCAACGCCACCGTCATGCTGGTCGAGAACGCCGAGCGCTTCGGCCTCTCCCAGCTCCACCAGCTCCGGGGGCGGGTGGGGAGGGGAGGGGAGCAGTCCTACTGCATCCTCCAGGGGAATCCGGCGACCGAATCGGCGCTCCGCCGGCTCAAGGCGATGAAGACGATCGAGGACGGCTTCCTCCTCGCCCAGGAGGATCTGGAGATCCGGGGGCCGGGGGAGTTCTTCGGCACCCGCCAGCACGGCCTCCCCGAGATCCGGATCGGTCGGATCGTGGCCGACCCCGCCCTGATGGAGTTTTCCCGCCGCCAGGCCGCCTCCCTCCTCGAGCGGGACCCGCGCCTCGCCGCGCCGGACCTCGCCCTCCTCCGGGGGAAAGTCTACGAGCGCTACGGGAAGAAGTTCGCGCTGGGAGGAGCCGGCTAAGGCAAAACAACAAATTCCAAACAACAAATTCCAAGCAAACTCCAAATTCCAAAAAGCCAAACCCCAACAAACAGCAAAACGACAAAACCGCGAATCGGCGGCTAAGGGCCTTGTAATTTGCGTATTGTTGTTTGGGTTTTGTTTGGTGCTTGTGGCTTGTGAGTTGTAATTTTACCGAGATGAGGATCACCGGGGGAGAATATCGCAATCGCCGCCTCCTCGCGCCCCGGGGGGCGGCGACCCGCCCGACCTCCGACCGGGTCCGCCAGGCACTCTTCAATATCCTCCGGGAGAAAACGGCCGGCTCCCGTTTCCTCGACCTCTTCGCCGGGTCGGGGGCGGTGGGTCTGGAGGCCTTAAGCCGCGCCGCCCGCTCGGCGGTTTTCGTGGAGAGCTCTCCTCCGGCGCTAACCGCGCTGCGGAGCAACCTCCGCTCGCTCGGGGCCGAGGGGCGCTCGGAGATCGTCCCCGGGGACTACCGGGCGGCGCTGAAACGGCTGGCCGCGGCGGGGGAAACCTTCGACCTGGTCTTCGCCGACCCTCCCTATCGGATGTCGTCGGCCCGCTCGGGAGGAAATCCCTTGTTCGACTTCCCGTCTCTTGATATTCTTCGGCCCGCCGGCTGGCTGATCCTGGAGCACTTCGCCCGCGACCGCCCGCCGGCGGGGGAGAACTGGCAGTTGCTGCGCCGGGTCGAGTACGGCCAGACGGCTCTCTCTTTTTATTGCCCGGGGATTTCCAGAACATGAAAGAAGCGATCATCTACGCCGGTTCCTTCGACCCGGTGACCAACGGCCACCTCGACCTCATCCAGCGCGCCGCCCGGATCTTCCCCCGGGTCATCGTCGCGGTGGCCCGGAACCTGGAGAAGCGCCCCTGCTTCACGGTCGCCCGGCGCGTGGCCTTCCTGCGGGAGAGCCTCCAGGATCTCTCCGCAGTCGAGGTCGCCTCCTTCTCCGGCCTGCTCGTCGATTACGCCTCCCGCCGCCGGATCCGCCTTCTCCTCCGCGGCCTCCGGGCGGTCTCCGATTTCGAATACGAGTTTCAGATGGCCCTGACCAACCGCAAGCTCCACCCGGAGTTGGAAACCCTCTACCTGATGCCCGGCGAATCCTTCTCCTACCTCTCCTCCCGCGTGATCAAGGAGATCGCTCTCCTGGGCGGCGACGTCTCCCCCTTCGTCCCCCCCGCGGTGGCCCGAGCGCTGAAACGCCGCCGACCGCGATGAAGATCGGCCTGAAATCGATACCCCCTTCCGGGCTGAGGGTTAAGGAGACGTTCCCGAGCGAGATCCTCGGCGTCCAGGACGACCTGGTGGCGTCCGTCTCCCCCATCTCCTGCGACCTCACGCTCCACCTCAGCGGGCGCACGCTGATCGTGACCGGTTCGCTCTCCACCTCGGCCCGCCTCGCCTGCAGCCGCTGCCTGGAGGAGTTTTCCGCCCCCATCTCCGTGGACCGTTTCCGGACCGTGATCGAGGGCGTGAACCCGGAGGGAACAATCGACTTGACCGGCCCGGTCCGGGAAGATATCATTTTGTCTCTTCCCTATAAGACGCTGTGCAAGCCGGATTGCCGCGGCCTCTGCCCCCGCTGCGGCCACAATCTCAACCAGGGCCCCTGCGCGTGCGCGGGAAAAGCAGGTTGATGGGCAAGGGCTAGGTTGTTGGATTGGGCAAGGGCAAGGTTAACGGTTTGGGCAAGGGCTAGGTTATTGATCGCGGAAAGGCGGCCCATAGACTTTGCCCAATAACCAAACCAATAACCTAGCCTTTGCCCAACGTCTCGAATCGCGGGAACTACACAAGACATCGTTCGCATCAACACCGTAACGGAGGAACAGTAATGGGCGTTCCCAAAAGAAAATCCAGCAAGCGCCGGTCCCGTCTGCGCCGGCCCGGCCGGGCGGCGACGCTGCCCCGCCTGGTCTCCTGCCCCCATTGTCACGGGCTGCGTCCCGCCCACCGGATCTGCCCCCTCTGCGGATTCTACCGGGGCGCGGTGGTCGTCCAGGCGGAGGAAAAGAAGGCTTAAGGCATGAGGATCGCCCTCGACGCCATGGGTTCCGACGGGGCTCCCGCGGTGGAGGTGGAAGGTGCGATCCTGGCCGCCCGGGCCGACGGCCCGGGCCGCGAGATCGCCCTGGTCGGCGACCGGGAGACGCTGGAGCGGGAGCTGGCCAAGCACCGCCGGGTCCCTCCGGGGATCTCCGTCGTCCACGCCCCCCGGGTCATCACCATGGAGGACAAGCCGGTCGAGGCTCTCCGGCGGAAGCGGGACACCTCCCTGGGCAAGATGCTGGAGATGGTCCAGCGGGGCGAGGCCCAGGCGGCGGTGAGCGCGGGCAACACCGGCGCGGTCCTGGTCGGGGCCCGGATCGCCCTGGGGATACTCACCGGTCTCGACCGCCCGGCGATCGCCACCGTCGTCCCCGTCATCCCCTCCCTGCGGGGGGTCTCCGTCCTGATCGACTCCGGGGCGAACAGCGACTGCAAGCCTCTCCACCTCCTCCAGTTCGCGGTCATGGGGAGCGAATATTACCGCTTCATCGCCCACAAGGAGCGCCCCTCGGTCGGCCTCCTCTCCGTGGGCGCGGAGTCGACCAAGGGCAACGAGCTCACCCGGGAGGCCTACAAGCTCCTGGAGAAATCCGGCCTCAACTTCACCGGCAACCTGGAAGGCCGGGACGTCTTCATGGGCAAGGCCGACGTGATCGTCACCGACGGTTTCGTCGGCAACATCGTCCTCAAGGTGGGGGAGGGGCTGGTCTCCGCCCTCCACAAGGTGCTCATCCGGGAGATCAAGCGCCACTTCCTGCGGATGATCGGCGGAGTGCTGATGAAGCCGGCCTTCATCCGGATGGCCAAGCGGGGCGACTACAGCGAGTACGGCGGGGCTCCGCTCCTGGGAGTGAAGCACACCTGCATCATCTGCCACGGCAGCTCCCCCCCCAAGGCGATCGGCAACGCCCTGCTGGTCGCCGAGAGATTCGAAAACAACGCGGTCAACGCGAAGATCCAGGAAGCCCTGGCCGCGGTATGGAAGAAGGAGGTGTCATGAACAACGGTTCTGTCGGGATCGCGTCCACGGGCTGCTATCTCCCCCGCCGCGTTCTGACCAATGCCGACCTGGAGAAGATGGTCGAGACCAGCAACGAGTGGATCCTGGAACGGACGGGGATCCGCGAGCGCCGGATCGCCGGCAGCGAGGAGACGGTCTCCTTCATGGCCGAGCAGGCGGCCCGCTCGGCCCTGACCCGGGCCGGGATTGACCCCGCCGATCTCGACTTGATCGTCCTCGGGACCTTCACCCCGGACCAGCCCCTCCCCGCCTCCGCCTGCCTCCTCCAGGCCCGCCTGGGCAACACCCGGGCCCCCTGCTTCGACCTCTCCGCCGCTTGCTGCGGTTTCCTCTACAGCCTGGAGGCGGCCTCCCATTTCCTCCGCTCCGGGCGGGATTACCGGACCGCGCTGGTGGTGGCGGCGGAGAAGCTCTCGGCGGTCACCGACTGGAAGGACCGCAACACCTGCGTTCTCTTCGGCGATGGCGCGGGCGCGGCGGTCCTGACCAGGGATTCGGCCCGCGGGCGGATCGTCGACTCCTACCTCGGCGCCGACGGCCGGTCCTCGGCCCTGCTCGAGATCCCGGCCGGAGGCTCGACCCTGCCCGTCTCGGCCGAGGTGCTCGCCGAGCGGAAGCACTACATCCGGATGGAGGGGAAGGAGGTCTTCAAGCTCGCGGTCTCCTCGATGGCCACCGCCGCCCGGACCGTCCTGGAGCGGAACGGGCTCGGGCCGCAGGACGTCGCCTGGCTCCTGCCTCACCAGGCGAACATGCGGATCATGGCCGCGGTGGCCAAGGCCCTGAAGATCCCGGTGGAGAAGGTCTACATCAACGTCGACCGCCTCGGCAACATGTCCGGCGCCACCATCCCGATCGGACTGGCCGAGATGGACGCGAAGGGGCTTCTGAAGCCCGGCGACCGCCTGCTCATGGTGGCCTTCGGCGGCGGACTGACCTGGGCCGCCACCCTCGTCCAGTGGTGATAACCAGCCTATGCTAAGCGTGGGAACAGAGGATGATGAGTGATCAGTGATCAGAGGCCAGTGATCAGTAACTGATCACTGATCACTGATCACTGATTCCCCTATACCAGGGAGGTAGATATGGATCTAAAAGAAAAGACGGCGATCGTCACCGGAGGGGGGAGGGGGATCGGGCGGGCGATCGCGCTCGCCTTGGCCTCGGCCGGGGCGTCGGTGGCGGTCTTCGAGCGGGAGGCGGCCGCCGCCGCCGAGACGGCTGCCGCGATCGAACAGGCGGGGGGCAAGGCCCTGGCGGTTCCGGTCGACGTGACGAACCTCAAGGACGTGGAGACCGCGGTCAATAAAGTCGTTGACCTTTGGAAGCGCCTTGATATAGTCGTCAACAACGCCGGGATCACCCGGGACCAGCTCCTCATGCGCATGAGCGAAGAGGACTGGGAGGCGGTCCTGAAGGTCAATCTCACCGGCGCCTTCGCCGTCTGCCGGGCGGTGGTCCGGCCTCTGCTCAAGCAGAAGTCCGGCTGCATCGTCAACATCGCCTCGATCATCGGCTTGATGGGCAACGCCGGGCAGGCGAACTACGCCGCCTCCAAGGGCGGCCTGATCGCCTTCACCAAGTCGCTGGCCCGGGAGCTGGCCCCGCGGGGCATCCGGGTGAACGCCCTCGCCCCCGGCTTCATCGCCACCGCGATGACCGACAAGATCCCCGCGGATCTCCGGGAGAAGATGGTGCAGTCCATCCCACTGGGCCGGATGGGACAGCCCGAGGACGTGGCCCGGGGGGTGTTGTTCCTGGCCGGTCCGGACGCCTCCTACATCACGGGGCAGGTCCTGGTGGTGGACGGAGGAATGAGGATTTAACCGGAGGAAAGAAAGAGCACGCAACCGTCACCCTGTTTTCAATTTTCCCGCCGGGAAAATTGAAGGGAAAGGAGGAAGGACATGGAAGACGTGGCCAAGAAAGTCAAGGACATCATCGTGGACCAGCTCGGGGTCAACCCCGACGAGGTGACCCCCGAGGCTTCCTTCATCGACGATCTGGGGGCGGACTCCCTGGACACGGTGGAGCTGGTGATGGCGCTGGAAGAGGCCTTCGAGATCAAGGTCCCGGATGATCAGGCCGAAAAGCTGACCACCGTGGGCGCGGCCATCAAGTACATCCAGGAAAACGCCAAGAAGTAAGCGCTTCCGTCTCGTCCCGGGGGGGCGGGCGGGCCTCAGAGCCCGTCCGCCCCCCCCGGAGGGAAACGTCCAGCCGTTTTCGAGGAGGAGCCATGACCCAACGGAGAGTTGTCGTTACCGGCATCGGGGTGATCAGCCCCATCGGGAATGACCTCGCCTCCTTCTGGGATTCCCTGTCCCACGGACGGGGAGGGATCGCGCGGATCACCGCATTCGATGTCTCGCGTTTCAGTTCCCAGATCGGGGGGGAAGTCAAAAACTTCGATCCCGCCGCCTTCATCGATCCCAAGGCGGCCAAGAGGATGGATCGCTTCATCCAGTTCGGCGCGGCCGCCGCCAAGCAGGCCCTCGCCGACTCCGGCCTCGATCTGAGCCGCGAGGACTGCACCAGGATCGGCGTCATCGCCGGCTCGGGCGTAGGGGGGCTTTCCACCATCGAGCAGCAGCACAAGATCTATCTCGAGAAGGGCCCGGCCCGGGTCTCCCCCCTCCTGGTCCCGATGATGATCATCGACCTTCTCCCCGGCCAGATCTCCATGCTCTTCGGACTCAAGGGGCCGAACCTGGCCGTGGTCACCGCCTGCGCCACCTCCACCCACTGCCTGGGCCAGGGGATGTGGGCGATCCGGGACGGAATGGCCGACATCATGGTCGCCGGCGGCGCCGAAGCCTCGATCTGCGAGCTCGGCCTGGCCGGATTCTGCTCCATGCGCGCCCTCTCCACCCGCAACGACCAGCCGGAGAAGGCCTGCCGCCCCTTCGACAAGGACCGGGACGGCTTCGTGATCGCGGAGGGGGCGGGGATGCTGGTGCTGGAGGAGCTGGAGCACGCCCGCCGCCGCGGCGCCCGGATCTACGCCGAGGTCTGCGGCTACGGCGCCACCGCCGACGCCCATCACCTGACCGCCCCCGCGCCGAACGGCGAGGGCGCGGCCCGGTCGATGAAGATGGCGATGGCCGACGCCGGAGTCAATCCGGCCGAGGTCCAGTACATCAACGCCCACGGCACCTCCACCGATCTCGGGGACAAGTTCGAGACCATGGCGATCAAGACCGCCCTGGGGGATGCCGCCCGGAAGGTCGCGGTCAGCTCGACCAAGTCGATGCACGGGCATCTCCTGGGGGCGGCCGGAGCGGTGGAAGCGACCGCCACCATCATGGCCATCCAGCACGGGATCATCCCGCCCACCATCAACTACGAGACGCCCGACCCGGAGTGCGACCTGGACTATGTCCCGAACCGGGCGCGGGAGGCCGCCGTCACGGTGGCGATGTCCAACTCCCTGGGTTTCGGGGGGCATAACTCGACCGTCCTGCTGCGGAAATTCGTTTGAGGTGGATCGAGGTTGGGGGCAAAGACCCCGGGGGAGACCCGCGGCCGGGCGCTCCCCCGGGGATTCCTTTGGCGATCATCGCCCAACCATTTTCAATCCGGAGGATTGAAAAATGAATTATTTTTTTACTGAGGAGCAGCTCATGGTCCGCGACCTGGCCCGCCGGGTGGCGGAGGAGAAGATCCGGCCGCTGAGGGCCGAGTGCGACGAGAAGGCTCAGTTTTCCTGGGACGTGGTCAAGGTCTTGCGGGAGTCCGACCTCTTCGGAATCTACATCGCCGAGGAGTTCGGCGGTCTAGGGGGAGGCGTGATCGAGCTCTGCCTCGCCGTCGAGGAGATGAGCCGGGTCTGCGGCGGCCTCTCCCTCTCGCTCGCCGCCACGGCCCTGGCCACCTTCCCGATCATCCTCTTCGGGACGGCGGAGCAGAAGCGGGCCTATCTCCCGAAGCTCGCCCAAGGCTCTAGCCTCGCCGCCTTCGCCCTGACCGAGCCGGAGGCCGGGTCCGACGCCGGCTCGACCAAGACAGTCGCCCGCAAGGACGGCGACTCCTACGTGCTCAACGGGACCAAGTGCTTCATCACCAACGGCGGCGTGGCCGACATCTTCACCGTCGTCGCGATGACCGACAAGACCCTGGGATCGCGGGGGGCGAGCGCCTTCATCGTGGAGAAGGGGACCAAGGGTTTCTCCGTCGGGAAGGAGGAGCACAAGATGGGGATCCGGGCCTCCTCCACCTCCGAGCTCATCTTCGAGGACTGCCGGGTCCCGGCGAAGAACCTCCTCGGGCGGGAGGGGATGGGCTTCATCGTGGCCATGCGCACGCTCGACCAGTCCCGCCCCGGCGTCGCCTCCCAGGCCCTGGGGATCGCCCAGGGCGCGCTGGACGAGGCGGTCGCCTACGCCCGCAAGCGCCAGCAGTTCGGCCGCCCGATCGCCTCCTTCCAGGGCTTGCAGTGGCTCCTGGCGGACATGGCCACCCGCCTCGAAGCGGCCCGCGCGCTGGTCTACTGCACCGCCCGGGCGATCGATTCCGGGGAGAAGAAGTTCACCAAGGAGGCGGCGATGAGTAAGCTCTTTGCCTCCGACGTCGCCATGTACGTCACCACCAACGCGGTCCAGATCCTGGGCGGCTACGGCTACATGAAGGAGTACCCGGTCGAGAAGATGATGCGGGACGCCAAGATCACCCAGATCTACGAGGGGACCAACCAGATCCAGCGGGACGTCATCGCCTCCCAGCTGATCAAGGAAAGCGCGAGCCGGAAAACGTGAACGTTACTAAAGGTTACTAAGGGGTTACTAAAGGGGGTTACTAAGGGTTGCCGAACCGCCAGCGCCCTGCCGCAACCCCCAGTAACCTTTCTAGTAACCTTTAGTAACCTTTCTAGTAACCCCCATGCCCTCCCCCGTCGCAGTCCTCCGCACCGCCCCCGAGACGGTCCTCGACGACTACGCCCGGCTCCTCGACCTGGCGGGGCTCGCCCGGGCCCTCGATCCCTCCCGGGAGACGATCCTCAAGGTCAACGTCTCCTGGCACGTCTACTACCCGGCCTGCTCCACCACTCCCTGGCAGCTGGAGGGGGTGATCCGTTATCTGCTCGCCAAGGGCTTTTCCGCCGACCGCCTGATCGCCGCCCATAACCGGACCGTGGTGGTGAGCGACCGGGTGGGGGAGGTGAACAACAAGCAGCGGCCGGTCCTGGAGAAATACGGGATCCGGACGGTCTACCTCAACGAGCCGGGCGTGGAGTGGGTCCCCTACACCCCCCGCCGGCCATTCCGGGTCCTGGAGTGGATCTTCCCCGACCGGGTCCGGATCCCCTCCCTCTTTATCGGGCGGAACATCATCCATCTCCCCACCCTGAAGACCCACGTTTTTACCACCATCACCGGGGCGATGAAGAACGCCTTCGGGGGGCTCCTCTCGGAGCGCCGGCACTGGACCCACGCCGTTATCCACGAGACCCTGGTCGACCTCCTCCAGATCCAGCGCGATATCCATTCCGGGATCTTCGCCGTGACCGACGGGACGATCTCCGGTGACGGCCCCGGCCCGCGGGCCATGGTCCCCCACATCACGAACTTGATCCTCGCCTCGGCCGACCAGGTGGCGATCGACGCCGTGGCCGCCCAGTTGATGGGCTTCGACCCGCTTGCCCTCCCCTTCATCCGGCTCGCCCACGAGGCGGGGCTGGGGGTCGGCGATCCGGCTTCCATCCCGATGGCCGGAGACGACGTCTCGTCGGTGAACCTCCACTTCCGCACCGCCGACACCTTGGCCAGCCGCGGCCAGAAGGCGATCTACCACGGGTGCCTGAAGCGCTTCGAAAACTTTCTCCTCCGGACCCCGCTTGTCCCCTGGTCGTTCGCTGCCTCGCGCCTCTACCACGACGCCTACTGGTTCCCCTGCCACGGGAAGCAGCGGGTCGAGGCGATCATGAAGAGCGGGTGGGGCAAACTGTTCCAAAAATACTGAAGTTGATGGGTAAGGGCTAAGAAGTGGGTTTGGTCGATGGGCAAGGTGGATGGTGGCGGTCCATCGAACCGCCGATTCCATCTTTGAACCATTGCTGGGGAGAGAACTCCGAATGGAAATTGTAGTGTGCATAAAACAGGTCCCCGACACCACCGAGGTGCGGATCAACCCGGAGACCAACACCCTGGTCCGGGAGGGGGTACCCAGCATCATCAACCCCTTCGACCTCTATGCGATCGAGGAAGGGGTGCGGATCAAGGAGAAGCACGGGGGGAAGGTGACCGTGATCAGCATGGGCCCCCCCCAGGTCGAAGCCGCTCTCCGGGAGGCGATCGCCCTGGGGGCGGACGAGGCGGTCCACCTCTGCGACCGGGCCTTCGCCGGTGCCGACACCCTGGCCACCTCCTACGCCCTCGCGCAAGGGATTCGGAAGCTCGGGGCCTTCGACCTGATCATCTGCGGGAAGCAGGCGATCGACGGGGACACCGCCCAGGTCGGCCCGGGGATCGCGGTCCACCTCGGCATCCCCTCGATCGCCTTCGTCAAGGCGATCCCGGAGATCGGGGGAGGGAAGATCCAGGCCCAGCGGATGACCGAGGAGGGCTATGAGACGGTCGAGGGAACGCTTCCCCTCCTCCTCACCGTGGTCAAGGACATCAACCAGCCCCGCCTCCCCTCCCTCAAGGGGAAGATGAAGGCCAAGAGACAAGAGATCAAGCGCCTCGGCGCGGCCGAGATCGGGGCCGAGGAGAAGCGGATCGGCCTGGACGGCTCGCCCACGCAGGTCGTCAGGGTCTTCTCGCCCCCGGCCCGGGCGGGCGGAAAGGTTTTTACCGGAGAGGCGGGAGCGATGGTGGACCAGCTGGTGGGGGAACTCGAGAAAAACAAGTTAGTATAAAAGCAGGTTACTAAGAGCAGGTTGCTAATGAACTGGTTACGAAGAGAAGGTTACTAGAGGTTGCTAGGGACGGCAATCGTTTGTAACCTTTAGTAACCATTAGTAACCTGTTCTTAGTAACCGGCTCTTAGTAACCAGTGTCTTCGGAGCTCTTATATGTCCATCGAAGTCATCGCCGACAAATGCGTTGGCTGCGGGCTCTGCCTGAAGTCCTGCCCCTTCGGGGCGATCGAGCTCGACGAGGGGGTGGCCAGAATCAAGGACAACTGCACGCTCTGCGGGGCCTGCGTCGACTCCTGCAAGTTCGAGGCGATCGTCCTGCGCAAGGCGCGCGGCGCGGAGGGGGCGCTGGACGAATACCGCGGGGTCTGGGTCTTCGCCGAGCAGAAGCAGGGGAAGGTTCAGGGCGTAGCCTTCGAGCTCCTGGGGGCGGGAAGGAAGCTCGCCTCCGCCCGCGAGGCCTCTCTCTCCGCCGTCCTGATCGGGGGGGGCTCGGAGGCGGAGGCCAAGAGGTTGATCGCCTCCGGGGCCGACCGGGTTTACCTGGCCGAGCATCCGGGTCTTGCCGTTTTCCTGGAGGAACCCTACGCCCGCCTCCTCGTCCGCCTGATCCGCGAGAAGAAGCCGGAAATCGTCCTCACCGGAGCCACCGCGATCGGCCGCTCCCTGATCCCGCGGGTGGCGGCGGAACTCGCGACCGGGCTGACCGCGGACTGCACCGGGCTCGAGATCGACGTCGAGAAGGGGCTGCTCCTGCAAACCCGCCCCGCCTTCGGCGGCAACATCATGGCCACCATCATCACCCCGTCGCACCGCCCCCAGATGGCCACGGTCCGCCACAAGGTGATGAAGGAGGCCGTCCCCGACCCCGCCCGCGCCGGCGAGATCGTGCGGGTGGCGGTTTCCGACGCCGACCTCGCCTCCCGAACGCGGCTCCTTGCCTCCGTGGACGAAGCGGCGGCGACGGTCAACATCACCGAGGCGGACGTGATCGTCTCCGGGGGGCGGGGGCTCAAGGGGCCCGAGCATTTCGCCCTCCTCACCGCCCTCGCGCAAGCCCTGGGCGGGGCGGTGGGGGCGTCCCGAGCCGCGGTCGATGCGGGTTGGATACCTTATTCCCACCAGGTAGGCCAGACCGGGAAGACCGTCCAGCCGAAGATCTACATCGCCTGCGGGATCTCGGGGGCGATCCAGCACCTGGTCGGGATGCAGTCCGCCGAAACGATCATCGCCATCAACAAGGACCCCGAGGCGCCGATCTTCAAGGTCGCCACCTACGGCCTGGTCGGGGACGTTTTCGAGGTGGTGCCCCTTTTGACCAAGAAGCTCCTGGATAAGAAGAAGGGATAAGACCTCAGTCGATGGCGGAGCGGTGCAAGGTGTAATGAACTGAGAGCAGAGAGCGCTTCATCACACCTTACGCTTTACACGCCCCCCCTCGTGTCGTATATTCCTCCTCTTCCGCGTCCTTGCCCGCGGAACGAGCTACCGCCATGTACATACTCGGCATCTCGGCCTTCTACCACGATTCGGCCGCCGCCCTGGTCAAGGACGGCGAGATCGTCGCCGCCGCCCAGGAGGAGCGTTTCACCCGCATCAAGCATGATTTCAACTTCCCCCGCCGGGCCATCGAGTATTGCCTGAAGGAGGCCGGGATCACGATGGCCGACGTGGAGTACGTCGGCTTCTACGACAAGCCCCTCCTCAAGTTCGAGCGGATCCTCGAGACCTATCTCTCCTACGCCCCCCGCGGGATCGCCTCCTTCCTCCAGGCCATCCCCCTCTGGCTCAAGGGGAAGCTTCACATCCGGGAGACCCTGGCCAAGGAGCTCAACTTTTCGGGCAAGGTGATCTTCCCCGAGCACCACGAGTCCCACGCCGCGAGCGCCTTCTTCCCCTCGCCTTTCGCCGAAGCCGCCTTCCTGACCGTGGACGGCGTCGGGGAGTGGACGACCACCTCCTACGGGGTGGGGAAGGGGAACCAGGTCCAGATCCTTGGCGACATCCACTTCCCCCACTCGCTCGGTCTCCTCTACGCCGCCTTCACCTACTACTGCGGGTTCAAGGTCAACAGCGGCGAATATAAGCTGATGGGGCTCGCCCCCTATGGAGAGCCGAAGTACGCCGGCCTGATCCGGGAGAAGCTGATCGACATCAAGGAGGACGGCTCCTTCCGCCTCCGCCTGGAGTATTTCGATTACGCGGCGGGGTTGGCCATGGTCGGGAAGAAGTTCTGCGATCTCTTCGGCGCCCCGGTCCGGCGCCCCGAGAGCGACCTCACGGAGCACTACATGGACTGCGCCCGTTCGATCCAGGACGTGACCGAGGAGATCCTCCTCAAGATGGCCCGCCATCTCCACCAGGAGACGGGGATGAAGAACCTCTGCCTGGCCGGGGGGGTGGCCCTGAACTGCGTCGCCAACGGGCGGATACTCCGGGAGGGCCCTTTCTCGGAGATCTGGATCCAGCCCGCCGCCGGCGACGCGGGCGGGGCCCTGGGCGCCGCGCTCTTCATCTGGCACCAGTATCTCGGGCACCCCCGGAAGGCGGACGGCCGGGTCGATTCCCAGAAAGGGTCGTACCTCGGACCGCGCTTCGACGGGAAGCGGATCGAGGCCTTCCTGAAGGAGATCAAGGCCGACTACGAGTTCGTCCCGGACGAGAAGATCCCCGACCGGGTCGCCTCCCTGATCAAGGAGGGGAACGTCATCGGCTGGTTCCAGGGGCGGATGGAGTTCGGCCCCCGGGCGCTCGGCTCGCGCTCCATCATCGGGGACGCGCGCTCGCCCGAGATGCAGTCGATCATGAACCTGAAGATCAAGTTCCGGGAGTCCTTTCGCCCCTTCGCCCCCACCGTGTTGCGGGATCGGGTGAGCGAGTTTTTCGAGACCACGTCGGCCAGCCCCTACATGCTGCTCGTGGCCGACGTCCGCCGGGACAAGCGCCTCCCCCAGCTCTGCGCCTCCGACCTGGAGTGCCGCCTGGAAGAGCAGAAGAAGCTCCTGGTCAAGGAGATGAACGACCTCAAGGAGGTGGGACGGGAGGAGGACGCTCGCAAGGTGGAAAAGGTGATGGCGAAGCCGGAGTACCTGAAGTTCCGCTCAATCATCCACCACCCCCGCTCCTCGGTCCCCGCCATCACCCACATCAACTATTCCGCCCGCCTCCAGACGGTGGACCGGAGGGACAACCCCCTCTACTACGACATGATCCAGGCCTTCGCCGGGATGACCGGCTGCCCGGTGATCATCAACACCTCCTTCAACGTGCGGGGCGAGCCGATCGTCTGCGCCCCGGAGGAGGCTTTCCGCTGCTTCATGCGCACCAAGATGGATTATCTGATCCTGGGGAATTACCTCCTGGACAAGAGAAAGCAGAAGGAATGGAAGGAAACCTTCGACTGGATGAAGGAGTTTCAACTTGATTGATTACAAATTTCCCCGCGGGACGAAGGACGTCCGCTCCTTCGCTCTGGTCCTCCCCGCCGCCCTGATCCTGGTCTGGGGGATCCTCTTCCTGGGCCTCCTCCGGGGCGGCTGGGGCGGGGGCGGGCAGATCGCGGTCTGCGCCGCCGGCCTCCTGCTCTTCCTCTGGGGGCGGATCTCCCCGGATACCCTGAAGCCGGTCTACGTGGGCTGGATGTACCTGACCCGGACGGTGGCCTGGCTCCTGACCACGCTGGTTCTGGGGCTGGTCTTCTACCTCGGTTTCACCGCGGTGGGCGGCCTGATGCGCCTCTTTGGGCGGGATCCCATGGAAAGGAAGCTCGATCCCGCCTCCGCTTCCTACTGGCGCCGGCGCCCCCCCTATCGGTTCGACCGCGCCCACTACGATCGTCAATTCTGAGTCGGCCGCGGAGCGGCCGACTCAGAATTGACGAATGATTCGGCGGAGTATAATCTAATCCGGAGTGAGGCGCCGAACGAGGGGCCGCGCCCAGGCGAGCGAACGAACATTAATATTCCGGAGGAATATTTATTATGCAGGCCGGGCTGATCAAGGAATTCTGGGATTTTCTCCGGGTGCGGAAGAAATGGTGGCTGCTCCCGATCATCGTTCTTCTCGCCCTGCTCGCCCTGCTGGTCTTCCTGACCAGCAATCCGGCGATCTCCCCCTTCGTTTACACCTTGTTCTAAGCGATCCGGAGGATCGCTTAGAACAAGGTGTAAACGAAGAATCGCGAGCCGAAGATCATTCCCCCGGGCAGGGCGTTCCCTCTGCCCGGGGCAAGACGTGTCCCATCTAATCCATAAAATATTCCGAAGGATAATTTTATGTATTTGAAGAAGCTCGAGCTGAACGGCTTCAAGTCCTTCGCCGATAAGACGTCTCTGAGCATCCTCCCCGGCGTGACGTCGATCGTCGGGCCCAACGGCTGCGGCAAGACCAACATCGTCGACGCCATCTCCTGGGTGCTGGGCGAGCAGAGGGTCCGCCTCCTGCGCGGCACGCGGATGGAGGACGTCATCTTCAACGGCACCGCCTCCCGCCCGCCGGTCGGCATGGCCGAGGTTTCGCTGACCTTCGACAACGCCGACGGGAAGCTCCCGGTCGAATACTCCGAGGTGGCCATCTCCCGCCGCCTCTTCCGATCCGGCGAGAGCGAATACCTGATCAACGCCCGTCCCTGCCGCCTGCGCGACGTCCAGGACCTCTTCCTGGGAACCGGCCTGGGCTCGCGCTCCTACTCCCTGATCGAGCAGGGCCGGATCGACCAGATCCTCCGCTCGCCGCCGGAGGAGAGGAGGATGCTCCTCGAGGAGGCGGCCGGGATCAGCAAGTATCGGGCGAAGAAGGAGGAGGCCCTGCGCAAGCTCGAGTCCACCCAGAACAACCTGCTGCGGGTGGACGACATCATCCGGGAGGTGAAGCGGCAGCTCGCCCAGGCCGAGCGCCAGGCCCGCCACGCCGAGGCCTACCGCCTTTGCCGCGAGCGGCTGCGCGAGGTGGAGATCCGCCTGGCCCGCCTCCGGCTCGACGGTTTCCGGGCCCGGATCGCGGCGGCGGAGGGGGAGAAGGCCTCCTGGCAGGAGAAGGTCGCCGCCCTGGAGAAGGAGGTTCAGGAGGTAGAGGCCGCGGTCGCCGGCCTGCGCGATTCCTGGCGGTCGCGGGAGGACTCGGCCGGCCGCCTCCGCGGCGAGGTCATCCGCCGCCAGGCCGAGATGGAGAACGCCCGGCGGCGGCGGGAGATGAACCGGGAGCGGATCGGCGAGCTGGCTCGAGCCGCCGAGCGGTTCGCCCGCGAGAAGGAGGAGATCGCACAGGCGCTCGCCGCCGCGCGCGGCGAGCAGGAGACCGAAACGGGCGTCCTGAACGAGCTTTCCGCCCGGGGGGGGGAGCTCGCGTCGCGCTGGGAGGAACGGGAGGCGGCGTTAGCCGAGCTCCGTCGCCAGTCCGAGGCGGCGGAGAAAGCGCTCGCCGCCGCTCGCGACCGCGCGCTCGAGGTCTCCCGCCTTACCGCTCACGCCCAGAACGAGCTTCTCTCCCTCCAGACCGGAGGCAAGGATCTGCTCCTCCGGCAGCGCAAGCTGGAGGTGGAGCTGGAGAAGCTCTCCGCCGAGGAAGGGGAGCTCCGCAACGAGCTTCACGCCCTCACCGTCTCCGGCGACGAGCTGGAATCGTCGCTGCGGGATTCCGCCGTCCGAGCCGAGGAGAAAAAGGCCTCCGCGGCCCGCCGGGAGGAGGCGCTCTCCCGGCTCCGCGCCGAGGCCGAAGAGATTGGAGGGGCCCTCAAGGAGAAGGAGGGCCGTCGCGAAGCTCTGGCCGCCCGCCGGCGCGAGGAGGCGGAGGGGGATGCGGGCACCCTCGCCCTCCTCGCCGCCCGCCGGGAGGGCGACGGGCTGCTCGGCCGGGTTTCCGACTTCGTGCGGGCGGATCCCGGTTATGAACGGGCGGCCCGGGCGGCGCTCGGGGAGGCTTACTCGGCGCTGGCGGTGGAGACCTGGCCCGCGGCGTTGGCCCTGCTCGCCGCGGCCCGCGCGCTGCCGGCCGGCCCCTGCAAGCTCCTCGTCCTTTCCGCGCTCCCCGCCGCCGATCCCGCCGCGATCTCGCCCCTCCCCTCCGCCCTGCGCGAGCATCTTCATTTCTTCCCGCCCCTGGCGGGGCGGGAGGAGGCGCTGCTCCAGGGGGCGGAACTGATCCCGGACCTCTCCGCACTCTCCGCGCCGACCCCCGTCGCCGCGGTCACCGCCGCCGGCGAAACCTACTCTCCCCCCGCCCTGTTGCTCTGGCCGGGGGCGGCGGCGGCCGGGGAGGGGGAGCTGGAGAGGCTTTCCTCCGAGATCGAGGGGATGGCGCGCCGCTCCGAGGAGCTCCGGTCCGCCGCCGCCGCCGAGTCGGAGTCCCTGAAGGCGGAGAAGGACGCGGTGGAGGCCTCCCTTCTCCTCGCTCACCAGGCGGAGGTGAAGTCCGCCCTCCAGAAGGGCGAGATCGAGCGCTGGTCCAAGAACCTGGAGCGGACGATCCTGACCCGGGAGTCGACCGCCGCCGATCTGGCCGCGCTGCGCGCGGAGACGGAGGCCCAGGTCGGCCGGCGCCGCGAGTGCGAGGCCCGGGCCTCCGAATCCGCGGGGCGGGAGCGCGAGCAGGCCTCCCTTCTCGCTGAAGCCCAGACCGCGCTGGAAGCGCTTCTCCCCCGGGTCAAGGCCGCCGAAGCGGAGACGGTCGATCTCAAGATCGCTCTGGCCGCCTGCCGGGAGAAGAAGGACGCGGCCGCCGCCCGCCTCCGCCGCCTGGCCGAGGATATCGCGGCCCGCGGGGAGCTCCTCTCCGCCCGGGAAAGCGAGCGGAAGGAAGGGGAGGCGCGCTCGGCCGCCCTTCTCGCCGAGAACGAGGAGATCGAGCGCTCCCTCGCGGAAATGGCCCGGCTCGGCGAGGAAGGCGAGCGGGCGCTCCGGGCCGAGGAAGAGGCCGCCGAGGCCTCCCGCCGCGCCCACGAGGAGAAGGAGAAGGAATACCACGATCTGCGCCCCCGCTTCCAGGAGCTCCAGACCAGGCTCTCCGAGCAGGAGACGCGGCTCCTGGAGCTCAAGCTCAAGGAAACGGGGGAGACCGAGAAGATCCGGGAGAAGTATTCCGTCGAGCTCGACGCCGTCGCCCCCGCCGCCGAGCCGGTCGAGGAGGAGGTGATCGCCCTGGAGGCGGAGACCCTCCGGAAGAAGATGGAGGGGATGACCGACGTCAACCTGGGCGCCCTCCAGGAGAAGGAGAGCTACGAGTCCCGCTATCAGCACCTGACCGAGCAGAAGAAGGATCTGGAGGGGGCGCGGGCCGACATCGAGGAGGCGATCAAGACCATCAACCTCACCGCCCGCGAGCGCCTCCGCGAGACCTACGACAAGGTCCGGGAGAACTTCCGGGCGCTGTTCGCCGAGCTCTTCCAGGGCGGCCAGGCCGACCTCATCCTCCAGGACTCCCCGGACATCCTCGACGCCGGATTGGAGATCGTGGCCCAGCCGCCGGGGAAGCGCCTCACCCATCTCACCCTCCTTTCCGGGGGCGAGCGGGCGATGACCACCATCGCGCTTATCTTCTCCCTGTTCATGGTCCAGCCCAGCCCCTTTTACATCCTGGACGAGATCGACGCCCCGCTCGACGAGGCGAACATCGGTCGTTTCGTCATCCTCCTGAAGCACCTGGTCAAAACCTCCCAGTTCCTCATCATCACCCACAACAAGCGCACGATCCGCGAGGCGGACATCCTCTACGGGATCACCATGGAAGAGTCGGGCGTTTCCAAGGTCGTCTCCGTGAAGCTCAAGGGGAGGGACAAGGAGGAGGAGCCGCCGCCCCTGAGGGAAGTGAGTGTGGAGGCGCCGCCCGCTGACGAGCCCCCGCCATCTGAGCCGACCGCGGAAAAGCCTCCGCCCGCCGGGCCGACCTTATAGGTCCTCTAGGTATTATAGGTCCCATAGGACCTATAATACCTAGAGGACCTATTGTTTTCCTCCCCCGGGCTGTGCTATAGTATCTCTGCATCTTCGGGGCAGGGTGATGCGCCGCCTAAAGCGCGGCGCAAAATCCCGACCGGCGGTGGTCCCCCGGCGGTTGGTTGCCGGGGGCGAGCCCGCGAGCCCCGACGCCGCCCTCAGGCGGCGTCGGGACTGAACCGGTGAGAAGCCGGTGCCGACGGTATAGTCCGGATGGAAGAAGATGGATGTCGTCCGCGTCCGCCCGCCCCGGAGAGAGAGCTCTCCGGGGCGTTTTCTTTCTCCCCGCGGCCAGCCGCGGGGAGAAAGAAAAAGTGAACGAAGGATGATAGCGATCCGCAGTTCGCGGTTTCTCTTGATCCGGCCATGAACGACATCGACTCCATCGCCAGCCTTCTCGGCGACCTCAAGGCCGGGAAGATGGTCGTCCTCATCGATGACGGCGCCCGGGAGAACGAGGGCGACCTGGTCATGGCCGCCGAGAAGGCTTCAGCCTCCGCCGTGAACTTCATGATCACGCGCGGGCGGGGGCTGGTCTGCGTTCCGCTCGCCGCGGAGGCGGTCGCCCGTTTCCGCCTCTCCCCCATGGTTCGGGAGAACCGGGAAGCCTTCCAGACCGCTTTCACCGTGTCGGTGGACGCGGCCCAGGGGGTCAGCACCGGCATCTCCCCCCGCGACCGCTCCCGGACCATCCGGGTCCTCGCCGATCCCGCCTCCGGCCCCGACGATATCGTGACCCCCGGCCACGTCTTCCCCCTGGCGGCGCGCTCCGGCGGCGTCCTGGTTCGCGCCGGCCACACCGAGGCGGCGGTGGACCTGATGCGCCTCTCGGGCCTCCAGCCCGCGGCGGTGATCTGCGAGATCATCAACGACAACGGAACGATGGCCCGCCTTCCCCAGCTCTTGCGCTTCAAGCGCTCCCACCGCCTCCGCCTGGGGACCATCGCCGACCTGATCCGTTACCGGCGGCAGACCGAGACGCTGGTGGAGGAGGTCGCCGCCACCGACCTCCCCACGCCCTTCGGGATGTTCCGGGCTCGGGCCTTCAAGTCGCTCGTGGACGGCTCGGTCCACCTGGCCCTGGTCCGGGGCGAGGTGGCGGGGGCCGGCGACGTCCTGGTCCGCGTCCACTCCTCCTGCCTCACCGGGGACGTCTTCCGTTCCTACCGCTGCGACTGCGGCTTCCAGCTCGAGGAGGCGATGAGGAGGATCGCCCGGGAAGGGCGGGGGGTCGTCCTCTATCTCGCCCAGGAAGGGCGGGGGATCGGCCTGGAGGCGAAGATCCGGGCCTACGGACTCCAGGACCGGGGGTTGGACACGGTGGAGGCCAACGCCGCTTTGGGCTTTCCCCCCGATCTCAGGGAGTATGGGATCGGAGCCCAGATCCTCCGCCAGCTCGGGCTCGTCTCCATCCGCCTTCTCACCAACAACCCGCGCAAGGTGGTGGGGCTTAAGGGCTACGGCCTGCGCCTCGCCGGGATCATCCCCCTCCGGGTCCCCCCGACCGAGCACAGCCGGCGGTACCTCGAGACGAAGAGGAGGAAGCTGGGGCACAAACTATAAAGTTACGAGAAGTTACGAAAGGTTACGAGAGGTTACGACAGGTTGCACGTTACACGTTGCACGTGTAACGGCGATTATCCAGTCACCAGTCACTAGTCATTAGTCACCAAAAGGAGGCATCGCCATGAAGATTTTCGAGGGCAAGCTCGACGCCACCGGCTTGAAGTTCGCCGTCGTGGTCAGCCGTTTCAACGAGTTCATCACCAAGAAGCTCCTGGAGGGGGCCCAGGACGCCCTCCTCCGCCACGGGGCCCGGGAGGAAGACATCGCCGTGGCCTGGGTGCCCGGGGCCTGGGAGATCCCGGCCGCCGCCCGGATCCTGGCCGAGGGGAAGAAATATTCCGCGGTGATCTGCCTGGGCGCGGTGATCCGGGGCAGCACCCCGCACTGGGAGTATATCGCCGGCCAGGTCACGCGCGGGCTCTCCGCCGTCGGCCTGGAGACGAAGGTCCCGGTGGCTTACGGCGTGATCACCCCCGAGACCCTGGAGCAAGCGATCGAGCGGGCGGGGACAAAGGCCGGGAACAAGGGCTTCCAGGCGGCCATGGCGGCGATCGAGATGGCCAACCTCTTCAAAACGCTGAAATGATGTAGTCCGGCGCGCGGACATGAATGTCCGCGCCTACGGAGCCTTAGGGGGCGTTCGTAGCCGCGGACCTTCAGGTCCGCGGAATGAAGGGAAGGGAAGGGAAACGGGAGCGACGTATGCGCAGACGACAGGCCAGGGAGATCGCGCTGCAGTTCCTCTATGGCTTCGATCTCAATCCCCGCGAGATCGAGGACGCCCTCGGGGACCTCTGGAAAAGCTTCCATGTGCGCGGGGAGGATCGGGTCTTCGTAGAGGAACTGGTCCGGGGGACGCTGGCCGAAAGGGATCGGCTCGACGGTTTGATCCGGAAGCATGCCCTGCACTGGGAGTTCGACCGGATCGCCCTGATCGACCGGAACATCCTGCGGCTCGGCCTCTACGAGCTCTCCTGCCGCGCCGACATCCCCCCCAAGGTCGCCATCAACGAGGCGGTCGACCTGGCCAAGAAGTTCTCCACCGACCAGTCGGGAGCGTTCGTCAACGGGATACTGGACCAGGCGCGGGGAAAGGGGACAAGGCTGAAGACTGAAGGCTGAAGGCTGAAGGAAAAAATATGCAAGGCACCACTGAACTACAGATAAGGACTTGGCAGCCTATCACCTGACACCTGGCACCTGACGCCCGACACCATCACCATATGAGATTCGCCGACCTCCATGTCCACACCACCGCCTCGGACGGGGCCTTTACGCCCGAGCGCCTTCTCGCGGCGGCCGCCCGCCGGGGGTTGGCCGCGGTGGGGATCACCGATCACGACTCGGTCGATGCTCTCCCCGCGGCGATCGGCCTCTTCGAACGCTGGGCGGTGGAGACCGTCCCCGGCGTGGAGCTTTCGGTCGAGCACGAGGAGGCCGAGCTCCATATCCTGGGCTACTATCTGGACTACGCGGACCCCGGTTTCCGGAGCGAACTCTCCCGCCTGAAGCAGGCCCGGGAAGTCAGGGCTCGGGCCATGCTGGAGAAGCTGGCCGACCTCGGCTTCCCGCTCAACCTGGCCGAGCTTCTGCCGGGGCAGATGACGGGGACGGTCGGCCGCCTCCATATCGGCCAGGCGCTCTACCGGGCCGGCCATGTCGCGACCGTCCAGGAGGCCTTCGCGAAATTCATCGGAAAGAAAGGGCCGGCCTATGTTCCCAAGCCCAAGCTCGGTCCGGAGGCGGCCCTCGGCCTGATCCGCCGCCTTGGCGGGGTGCCGGTCCTCGCCCATCCCGGGACACTCGGGAGGGACCATCTCATCCCCCGCCTCAAGGAATGGGGCTTGCAGGGGATCGAGGCGTATTACCCCTCCCATTCGCCGGAGGAGACCGAGCGCTACGTCTCCCTGGCCAGGAAGTGGGAGCTCCTCGTCACCGGCGGATCGGACTGCCACGGCCCGAACAAGAGCGAGATCCTGCTCGGGGTGGTCTCGGTCCCCTACGAAATCGTGGAAAAGTTGAAAAAGCAAGCGAACGAAAACCAGAGGGGGCATGAGGTTTGAGGCTTGGGGTATGGGGCCAACAATCCCACTCCTCATACCTCATCCCCCATATTTATGTCCCTCGACCTTCTCTCCGCCCTCTCCCGCACCCGCGCCGCCGTATCTTCCGCCTTCTCTCGCCTGGCCGGGGGAGGGGGGGAAGGGGAGAGCGCCTGGGAGGATTGGGAAGCCGCGCTGATCCAAGTCGACGTCGGAGTCGGTTTGGCCTCCCGCCTCGTCGCCGGGGCCCGGCGGGTCGCCCTTGATTCCCGCCTCCGTTCCCCCGCCGCCTCCCGTCTGATCGAGGAGGAGATCGTCCGCCTCCTCGCTCCCCATTCCCGCCCTCTCCTCCGCCCCGCGCCGCCGCCCCGGGTCGTTCTCGCGGTCGGAGTCAACGGCACGGGAAAGACCACCACGGTGGCGAAGCTCGCCTATCGTCTCGGCCGAGGGGGGGAGAGCGTTCTGATCGCCGCCTGCGACACCTACCGCGCCGCCGCCATCGAGCAGATCGAGATCATGGCCCGCCAGGCGGGGGCCGATCTCGTCAAGCAGGCTTACGGCGGCGATCCGGCGGCGGTGGCCTACGACGCCCTGCAGTCCGCCGTCGCCCGCGGCTTCGGGACGCTGGTCGTAGACACCGCCGGGCGCCTGCACACCCGGAACGACTTGAAGGAGGAGCTGAAGAAGATCGTCCGGGTTCTCGCGCGCGCCCGTCCCGGCGCCCCCCACGAGGTATTTCTCGTCCTGGACGGCGCGGTGGGGCAGAACGGCCTCAAGCAGGCGGAAACCTTTGCCGGAGCCGTTCCCCTGACCGGCGTGATCGCCACCAAGCTCGACGGTACGGCGCGGGCTGGGATTGTTCTCGCCATCCAGGAGGCCCTGAAGGTCCCCGTGGTGGCCCTGGGGACGGGGGAGGGGATCGAGGACCTCGTTGACTTCGATCCCGTCGCCTTCGCCCGCGCGCTCCTGGGCTCGGATCAGCAATGATAGTGATCAGTAATCAGTTATCAGTGAAAACGATCGCTCGCAAATTCCGTTGCGCCGTCCTGACCGCGCCCTGATTGCTGATCACTGATTACTGATCACTGGTTACTGATCACTGGTTATTGCCTATGGACCGCGACGAATATTTCATGGCCCAGGCCCTCCGCCTCGCCCGCCGGGGCGGTCGCGCCGTTCGCCCTAACCCCCTGGTCGGAGCGGTGGTGGTGAAGAACGGCCGCTTGATCGCCTCCGGCTTCCACGCCCGCTTCGGGGGGCCGCACGCCGAGGTCGTGGCACTCGACCGCGCGGGCTCCGCGGCCCAAGGCGCCACCCTCTACGTAACCCTGGAGCCCTGCTCGACCTATGGCAAGACTCCGCCCTGCACCGACCTGATCCTCTCCCGCGGGGTCCGGAGGGTGGTGGTCGGCTGCCGCGATGAAAACCCCCTCCACCGGGGGCGGGGCGTACGGATCCTGAGCGCCGGCGGCCTCAAGGTCCGCGAGGGGGTGCTGGAAAGGGAGTGCGCGGAACTGAACCGCGACTTCTTCGTCTGGGCCGCCCGGGAGCGCCCGTACGCCCTCTTGAAGCTCGCTCTCACCCTGGACGGGAAGATAGCGGACGCGTCCGGCCGTTCCCGCTGGATCAGCTCGGCGGCGAGCCGCCGCCTCGTCCACCGCCTCCGCGCCCGCTCCGACGCGGTGCTGGTCGGCGCGAACACGGTGATCCGCGACAACCCCCGTTTGACCGTCCGAATGGGAAGCCGCCCCCGCGCTCTTCTCCGGGTCGTCCTCGACAGCGCCGGACGGATTCCTCCCTCCGCCCGTATCCTGTCCGGAGCCGCCGCCTCCCTGACGATCGTCGCCTCGACCGCGGGGCTGAGGGAGGCGAAAAGGCGACGGATCGAATCGCGCGGGGCGACCTGCCTCATCCTCCCCTCCCGGGGGGGGAGGGTCGAACCCCGCGCCCTCTTCCGCCGCTTGGCCGGGATGGGGATCATGCGGCTCCTGATCGAGGGGGGAGGGGAGACCGCCGCCTCGCTCCTCGAAGCCGGTCTGGTCGACGAGGTCCACCTTTTCTACTCTCCCCGGATTCTGGGCGGCAGGACGGCGGTCCCGGCGGTGGGGGGGAGGGGGTTTCCCAGCCTGCGCCGGGCGGCGCAGATCGGAGACGTCGTCGTCCGCCGCGTGGGGGGGGACGTCTACCTCCGCGGCCGGATTTTTCACCGGGAAAAGGGCGAGAGAATCAAACCACGAATCTCGGGAATCCTCACGAATCTGCACGGATGATGTAACATGATCAAACCTTTGAGATTCGTGTAGATTCGCGCCTGCGCGCTGAAGCGCTACGGCGCGCAAGCGCGAGATTCGCGGTAAAATGGCCATCCGAGGCCGGAGGCGGGCGATGTTCACCGGGATCATCAGGGAGATCGGGAGAGTCGAGAAGCTCGCCGGGGGTCGGCTCGCCATCCGCGCGCCCGGGATCGCCTCCGCCCTAGAGCCGGGCGAGAGCGTGGCCGTGAACGGCGTGTGCCTGACCCTGGTCGCACGGGAGGGGGGGAGCCTGGCGCTCGATGTCCTCGACCAGACGCTGAGGGTGACGAACCTCGGAGAGCTCCGGGCGGGCGACCCCGTCAACCTGGAGCCCGCCCTGAGGGCGGGCGACGCGCTGGGGGGGCACTTTGTCTCCGGACATGTCGACGGGGTGGCCCGGGTGGTCTCGCTCGCCGCGGAGGGGAGGGACCGCGTCCTCAGCGTCGCCCTCCCTCCTCCTCTCCGGGCGGGCGTGGTCTTGCGGGGTTCGATCGCGCTCGAAGGCGTGAGCCTGACCGTGGCCGGTCTCCGGGGGGACGAGGCCTCCGTCCACCTGATCCCCTTCACGCTCGCCCGGACCAACCTGGGGACGAAAAAAACCGGGGCTTCCCTGAACGTGGAGACGGACCTCCTGGGTAAATACGTCTCCCAATTCCTCACCGGGGCGCTGACCGCCCCGGAGAGGAATTGGGAAGAGAAGTTGCGCCAGAGCGGTTTCCTGTGAGGAATCCGGGAAACACGCGGTTTGATGGTTCAAGGGTTCAGCGGTTGCCGAATGAGGTTTAACCGTGAACCTTGAACCCTGGACCGTGAACCCCGAACCGTGAACCGTGAAGACCGGAAACCTGTTCTCTCCCGGATCGGGGGACATCCGATCGGTTTCTTCCTGCTCCTCTCCTTGGCCATCCACGTTGCGGGGATGGGGATCGCTCGCCTGAGGCAGTCCCGGATCGCCGCCGTCCCCACGCCCTCCCTGCGCGTGGAGGTCTTCGAGATCCCCGATCCGGGAGAGGAGGGGCGGGAGGAGGCGGCTGCGCTGCCTCCTCCCGCGCCGCCCGCCGAGGAGGCTCCCCCAGCTCCTCCGGCGGCCGCGCTACCCCCTCCCCCCGCCGAGGCCGCGCCCCCGGCTCCGCCCCGGGAAGAGGAGACCGCGCCACTTCCGGAAGCGCCTCCCGAGCCCGCTCTGCCGCCTCCGACGCGGGAGGAGGCCCTTCAGGCTTACGCCTGCTGTCTCGCCGAGGCGGTCGAGAGGGCGGTGACTTTCCCGCCCCTGGCCTCGCAGATGGATCTCGAAGGGTCGGTGATCGTCTCCTTCACGCTCGACCGGAGCGGTGCGCTCCGGGAGTGCTACATCCCCGCGGGGGGGGAGTCGTTCTTCTCCGCCTTCAACCTGGAAGCCCTGCGGGCGGTGCGCGCCGCCTCTTTCGCCTTCTCCTCCTTCCCCGAGGGGATCGAAGAGGAGTCGCTCTCCTTTCGCCTCCCGGTCTCCTTCGTCCCGAGCCGGCCCGGGAAATGATCTCCGCGAGTCGGCGCGAATCCCCGTGAATTCTCGCTTCTCACTTCTTACTTCTTACTTCTCACTTCTTACTTATTTCTTATCGTGTATAATGCCCCCGCTGCGGCACCAAAGTTATCCCTAACCGAAGGGAGGTCGATAACCCGTGTCTAAGGTCGTTTTAAAAAAGGATGAGCCGGTAGAGAAGGCGCTCCGGCGCCTCAAGAAGAAGATGGACAAGGAGGGGATCGTCAAGACGCTTCGCGCCCGCCGGCATTACGAGAAACCGAGCGAGAAGCGCCGCCGGATCCGCCGTTCCGGGAAGAGATAGGTATATCGATCAGGGTCAGGATGTGGGTTTGGTTGATGGGTCAGGTTAGTGGTGTGGGACCGCCCGGCCGCACCATATACCTGACCCATTGACTAGACCGGCATCTTGCCTCTCTCCCATCTACTATGTTTTCCATATCGACGGTCTGGAACGCCTGGCGCCACAGCTCGGCCCAGGCGATGGCGCAGGAGCTCGCCGCCTTCTCCTGCGAGGCGATCGAGCTGAGCTTCACGCTCCCCCCCGATCTTTTCCCCGGCGTCCTCGACCTCGCCCGCTCCGGCCAGGTCCGGGTTTCCAGCCTCCACAACTACTGCCCGCCTCCCCTCTTCCCCCACTCCGGGCAGATCGGACCCGACAGCCCCTCCCTCTCCAGCCGGGACGACCGGGAGAGGACCTGGGCGGTCCGCCAGACGATGCGGACGATCGACGCCGCCCGGGCGATGAAGGCCCGGGCGGTCGTTCTCCACCTGGGGAAGATCCCTCTCAAGGACGCGGGAAGGAAGGTCCTCTCCCTGGCGGTGGAGGGGGGGAACGGAGAGCGCCTCCGCGCCGCGCGGGACTCCTATCTGCGCCAGCGGGCGAAGCTGGCGGGTTATCACCTGGAGGAGGCGGTGCGCAGTCTGCGGGCCCTCGCCGCCCACGCCGCTTCCGCGGGGGTCCTCCTCGGCGTGGAGAACCGCTATTTTCTCGAGGAGGTTCCTTCGCTGGACGAAGTGGGCGTCATCCTCGACCGGGTGGACTCGGCCGCGGTCGGCTACTGGCACGATATCGGCCACGCCCAGGTCAAGGAGAACGCGGGTCTGGAAAGGCACGAGGAATACCTGAGGCGATACGGGGACCGCCTGATCGGTATGCACATCCACGACGTGGTCGGGGCGAGCGACCACCGCGCGCCGCTGCTCGGGGTCTTCGACTACGGGCTGGTGAAGGACTTTCTGCGGCGGGACGTCCTCAAGGTCTTCGAGATCCACCCTTCCGCCGCCCCCGAAGAGCTGCGGCGGGGGATCGCCCATGTCCGGAATCTCGCGGAGGGAGGAAACTAGTTAACATGAAGGCCGTTCCTCCTGGAGAGAGTAAGCTCTCTCTGGGAACA
>JAEAME010000146.1_pt1 | contig 94511 bp, 85 predicted proteins | sample 8958731 | NCBI WGS metagenome assembly JAEAME01 (sample SAMN16933194, study PRJNA681113) | bioreactor sludge metagenome | isolation source: anerobic bioreactor sludge (Control) | place: India:Bengaluru | collected 2018-10-24
CATTTGATTAAATATTCTTTTTGCGATAAAGTTTTAGCGTAATTGCCATGATTTTGGATTTACCATTACAGCTTGCCGAGCAGTCCCCCTATTACAGGCATCTCGGCATCACCATTGTGGAGGCCTTTGAAGGTTTTGCGAAGCTTCGGCTTGACTTCAAAGACTGTCTGACTCACCCCTTCGGATATCTTCACGGCGGCGCCATAGCAAGCCTGGCAGATTCAGCCGGAATAAACGCAGCGTTAACGATCCTTAAAGACGACCAAAAAGCCCTTACCCTCGAAATGAAAATCAACTATCTTCTGCCCGTCAAAGATACCACAGTGTTTGCAGAGGCCAGGATAGTTCACAAAGGCACGAAGTTTGCTTTAGCTGATGTGGATGTCAAAAACAACGACGGCCGGTTAGTTGCCAAGGCGATTGTGACGTGTGCGATTATGTGAAGCGGGCTGCTCAGCTGTTACCTATCAGCGGTCAGCCAACAATCGGATCAAAACAGGTATTATAGGATAGTGCGTCGGCAGGGTACATTGCTGGAGAGATTTGGTTGTGGACTTATATAGTGAAAAGGATGAAACAAAGTAGTGGCACATAAACGGAGAAACAAGCATTTGAAACGAAAGATAGTGCTTTATATGGTTGGAGTAATAGTATGCTCGATCATACTGCTTACCGCAGGTTTTTACTTATACGTTATGAGAGACATTCCTTCGGTGAAGGTGCTCAAAAGACTTGAGAATAAGCCTGTCAGCAGTATTTATGGTGCGAATGGAGAATTAATCTACCTGATTGTACCGGACAACAGGATTTTTGTCACTTATAACAAGATACCCCAATACGTGAAAGATGCTTTTTTGGCCGCAGAAGATGCCGATTTCTTTAAGCACGGACCAATTGATTTTCAGAGCATCATTAGGGCGCTCTGGAAGAACATCACATCGGGAAGGGTTGTCCAGGGTGGGAGCACTATTACCCAGCAGGTAATCAAATCGCTCATGCTTGGCCCGGAAAGGAGCATCCTCAGGAAGACCCGCGAGGCAATCCTTTCATATCGGTTGGAGGGGTCCCTGACAAAGAAAGAAATCCTGAATCTCTATCTGAATAACGTTTACATGGGGCATGGCGTTTATGGGGTTGAAGCGGCATCGCAGGTATATTTTGGAAAACATGCCTGGGGAATAACACGGGCAGAAGCTGCCCTGCTTGCGGGGATTGTCCAGGCACCCTCGCGCTACACACCCAAGAAGTATCCCGGAGGAGCGCGGGTCAGGCAGGAATACGTAATCGGACAGATGGCTGAAAAGAAGTTCATCGACGAGCGTCGCAAGAACGAGATGCTCAGGGAGAAAATAACCATCAGGGAAAATCATGGAGTTTTCACGGATAGTTATTTTAAGGACTATGTGCTGAAGTCTGTGGAGGAGAAGGTTGGCAAGGGTGTCCTGGGAACAAGGAAATTATCAATTTATACCACGGCTGACCCGGGGCTGCAAAGGCTCGCCGAAGATGCTGTAAAGAGGGGCTTAAACCTCTATGAACAGAGAAAAGGTGCTTACAGCGTTGTTTCCCATTTAGAGAAAAAGAAGTGGAATGATTACAAAAAGGCCAGGGACCGGGATTATAAACAGATGGGTTTGAAAGCCGGGAAGCAATACAATCTTCTTGTTTCAGAGAAACTCGATAATGGGTATGTTGTTTTTTTAGGAAATGAAAAAGGTTTTCTGAAAATTGACACCTTTCCTTACAAGCCCGGTGATATCATAAAAGCCACATATGACGGCGTCGATTCGGAAAAGATCCACATGTTTCGTCCCATCAAGACGATTAAGATTGAAGGGGCGCTTATCTGCATGGATGTTCAAACAGGATACATCCTTGCCATGGTCGGTGGAAGAGATTTTGAACAAAGTCCGTACAACCGGGCAGTGACTGCCAAGGTTCAGTCGGGCAGCGCCTTCAAGCCGTTTATCTATTGTGCAGCGCTGAAAAAGGGGTATTCTATCGATAGCATGCTTATCGATGAACAGAAGGAGTATCCCATCGGGATGGGAAAGACCTGGACCCCAAGGAATTACGATGGCAAGTATCTCGGGCAGGTATCGATGCGTGATGCGGTTGCCTATTCAAAAAACGCTGCCACGGTCCGGTTGCTGGAGGAGATCGGGGTGAACGCTGTCAAAGATGTCATGGTGGATTTAGGCATAGACGCAAATCTTCCCCATGAGCTTGCCATAGCGCTTGGGACATCGAACCTGACTCTCCTTGATCTGGTGAAAGGTTATTCTGTGTTTGCCAATGGTGGCTTTCGTGTGAAACCGCTGGCCGTTTTAAGGGTGGTTGACGGCGCCGGAAACGTGCTGGTTGAAAATTATGAAGAAAAGGTACGCGTCCTCTCTGACGATGTCGCGTACAAGATGAATGTTCTTCTGAAAGGACCGACAGAATATGGCACGGCAAGAGGTGCATCCCGGCTTGGTTATCCGGTGGCCGGTAAGACGGGAACCACGAGCAATTACTACGATGCCCTCTTTATCGGGTATTCACCCCACGTAATCGCCGGTGTATGGGTCGGATTTGACACAAGAACATCACTGGGCGAAAAAGAGAGCGGGGCAAGGGTTTGTTTGCCTATCTGGATGAGCTTTATGGGTACTGCCTTGAGAAGGTATCCGCCCGATGACTTTGCAGCGCCTTCCGTGTTTTCCCCGTTCTTTGACTGGTTAAGGGGAACAAGGTCCGATGATGGCTCTGCCTCCCGGCCTAACCAAAGACCGGAATTGCCGCCCGATAGAAGGCAGGAGCCTACTCCGGAGCCATGGCCGAGGATTCACTAATCAGCTCATTGCTCATAGAAAAATAGGTTATAGGCAATAGGAAAACGCACATCATCGTTCGCATATTGCCTATCGTCTTTTATGATTCTTTATTCTGTTTCTGCTAATGCTTCGAAGCCGGCCACAATGTCAAGGAGTTCATCCGTAATTGACATTTGACGTTCCTGGTGAAACTGGAGCTTGAGTTCTGAAAGAACGTCATCAATGTTTTTTTCGGCGCCTTGCATGGCAGCAAGACGGCTTGCATTCTCGCTTGCAAGCGATTCCGCAGTAGCCTGGAACAAAGAGACAAAAACATATTGGCGTACGATAAGAGGAAAAAGCTTCTCCCATTCTATGGTGAACATGGGAAGGACTTTTGTTGGCCATTTTCTCATTTTTATGTCCTGGAGCCATTTAAGATCAAGAGGCAGAAGCCGGACAGAATGAGGACGATACTGTGACCCTGATATATGGTTGTTGTAAAAGAGATAAAGATGGTTGATCTTCTTGCTCATCCACCAGTCCGACAGTATGGTGTTGATCTCTTGAACAGTCAAAGTGATTCCGGACATGGAGCCAGGTACGGCGAGTTCTTTATCTACCCTCTGGTTGCCATCTTCAAGGTAGCCGGTAACACGGGCGCCAACTACTATGCAGGCCCTATCGGAAGGTTCGCAGCCAAGACCCTTCATTTCCTCAAGCGCATAGGATGCAATCTGTTCGTTGAACTGACCACACATCCCAAGGTCTGATCCGAAAACAACGGCGCCGAGGCATTTCTTGGTTCCCCGCTCCTTAAGAAGGGATGTCTCCCTTTCTCTCAGGAGTATCTGGAAACCCATTTCAACAGTCCGGTTGTAATCAGCAAGCGATTCGACGGCCCTTTCATACTGACGAATGCTTACTGCAGCAAGAGCCTTCATGGTTCTCACGAGGGACCGTAAATCACCTGCAGTGCGAATTCTCCGTTTGAGGAGTTCGATAGAAGGCATATTAAACGATACCGTAATGAAAAGTTACGGTGTCTTTTGCCATTTTCAGAATAGATTCCTTGTCCTCATCGGTCAATTGTTCACCAATTTCTATGCGGTGGCATACATCCGGTAATTGCTGTAAAAGGTTTTTGCGGATTGTGATCTGGGCCTCATCTATCGCGTCGATCTCGATATTATCAAAAACACCGTTTGTCACTGCAAGAAAACAGGCAATCTGTTCGGCGACAGAGAGAGGTTCATATTCTGACTGTTTGAGAACTTCCCGAACGCGATGCCCTCTTTCAAGGGTTTTAAGTGTTGCCTCATCAAGGCGTGTCCCGAATCTTGCGAAGGCCTCGAGTTCCTCGAATTGAGAATAGGAAAGGCGAAGGTCACCGGCAACCGCCCGGTAGGCGGCCAATTGCGTTTTACCGCCGACCCTTGATACTGATTTTCCAACATCTACTGCAGGAAGGATACCTTTCTGAAAGAGGTCCGGAGAGAGATAAATCTGTCCGTCAGTAATTGAGATGAGGTTTGTAGGGATATATGCGGACATGTTCTGCGCCTCTGTCTCAACAATAGGCAACGCAGTCAGGGAGCCGCCTCCAAGCTCTTCCTTGAGATGGGTTGACCGTTCAAGGAGGCGGGAATGAATATAAAAAATATCTCCGGGAAACGCTTCCCTGCCTGGAGGACGTCTGAGAAGAAGCGACAATTCGCGATAAGCACGTGCATGGGCAGTCAGATCATCGTATATAACCAGGACATCATGACCCTTTCGCATGAAATACTCACCCATGGTGGTTGCCGCATAGGGGGCAACAAACTGCATGCCGGGAGTGTCTTCCCCTGTGGCCAGCACAACCATGGAATATTCCATAGCCCCGTACTTCTTTAGATCAGCGATAAACCGTGCCACAGCAGCGCTCTGCTTTCCGATGGCGCAGTAAATACAGATGACGCCCTTATCTTTCTGGTTAATTATGGTGTCAATGACAATTGCGGTCTTTCCTGTTTGACGATCGCCAAGAATCAGTTCTCGTTGGCCACGACCTATGGGGATGAGGGCATCAACAACCTTTAACCCTGTCTGAAGGGGTACAACAACCGGCGCTCGATCCATGATCCCCGGCGCTTCCCGTTCAATAGGAAGACGTTCGGTGCTTTGTATGGGGCCCTGGTTGTCCAGAGGACGTCCCATTGCGTCTATTACCCTGCCAAGAAGAGCTTCAGTTACCGGAACATCAAGCACCCTTCCTGTAGGGTGTACCTCTGAGCCTGCTTTAAGATCTTCACTTTGATCGAGAAGAACGACACCCATGCCAGAGGGATCTACATTAAAAACGGTACCCAGCAGATTTCCTGTAAAGCGGAGAAGTTCTTCAGATTTTGCACGGGGTAGGCCCTCAACCCGGGCAACTCCCTGGCCTACCGATTTCACCGTGCCGACCTCATCAGCCTTCACATCCGGCTTGAAACTCTCCAGCTCATGCTCAATATGACTAAAAGTGCTATTAAGAACTGAATGTAATTCTTCAGAACTCATTCTGCCCCCTCACTTCTCGACCCCGTTTCCATGGCATCCAAAACATTTGTTTCCAAAGACGCCAGGTAGCTTTCGAGGCTCCAGGCGATCTTGTGACCCACGGTACGGAGTTCGATGCCGGAAATTACATCAGCAGCAACCTGATAATCTATATTACACTCACCATTAATATGTTCCTTTATTGTTTTGAAAATTCTGGCTTGCCCCTCGTCAGGTATCTGGAAAGCACTGGTAATAAGAATTTTTCCTGAACCATTGACAGATTCCGCAATGAGACGCTGTTCGTCCCCGCTGAGCCTTTCAATGCGCCGAATGAAGACATCAACAATCTGCTGTTCAAGGTCTTTATTTGCCAGGTCTTTGAGCGCCTGGCGGGTTACGGCAAAAACCTCTTTGGTCGCCCGTTGTCCAAGGTCCTTGAGGAAAGCAATCTTTTGTTTTTCAACGGTCTCGTGCCATCTCGCCTGGATCCCGTCAATCTCTTCCCGTGCTTTTTGCATGAGATCTTTTCTAAACGACTCAGACACTTCTTTCGCATTTGAGATCATCTCTTCGCGCTCTGAATCGAAATTCTGGTTCTTAAGTTTGAACATCGCTGCCTCATTCTCGGCCTCTTTTTTCTGAGCTTCCGCCTCATCAAGGCGTGCAGTTATGCGCGCTTCCCTCTGGTCCATAGCATTGATAATCCGGCCGTAAAGGAAGTGCTTAAGGAGAAACACAAGAATGAGAAAGTTTATTATTTGGGCAATGACCGTGAACCAGTCGATCAGCATAGGATATTCCTTATTGAGATGTCACATAACGCCAGAAAGGATTGGCAAAAATCACGATCATAGAAATGACAAAACAGTAAATGGCCAAGGACTCGATCATTGCCAAACCAATAAACAGGGTACGGGTGATAGTATTTGCCTCATCCGGCTGCTGGGCAATGGAGCTGAGCGCCTGCGCCACCGCGCGGGCCATCCCCAGGGCCGGACTTATGGAGCCGATAGCCATAGTCATTCCGGCGATAACGATCGAGATCATCCCTACCAGGGTTTTAACGTCCATATCATCTCCTCCTTAATATAATTTGTCTAAACCATTTCATATATTCTTGTTCTTTCATCCGCTCACACTGGTGGAGCTGCTGAGGTTGCTGGAGCTATGTTCAAACACTTCCTTCTCTTCATGGGCTTTTAGTGCAGATGCAATATATACGGCAGAAAGAATAGAAAAGATATATGCCTGGATAAAACCGATCAATAATTCGAGCACTTGCATTACAATAGGAAATAGTAATGGGGTAATTGCCAGAAGAATACCAACCACCTTGCTACCACTCATGATATTGCCGAAAAGACGGACAGCAAGAGCCACGGTGCGCGATACTTCTCCTAATATATGAAAAGGCATGATAAATAGTGATGGCTCCGCAAAGTGCTTCAGGTATCCGATAGGGCCCCTGTCCCACATCCCGTAAAAGGGAACGGCAATGAATACACAAATTGCCAGTGCGGCAGTTGTGGAAAGGGAACTGGTGGGTGGCGCATAGCCGGGCATGAAGCTGAGGAGATTCGAGGTGGCAATAAATGCGAACAAAGTCCCGATAAAGGGAAGATAACGCCCGGCATCCTGCTGGCAGACCTCACCGATTTGATTCCGCATTCCGACGACAATTACCTCAAGAAGGTTTTGCCAGCGGGATATTTTGGGTTCTGTGGAGAGATTGCGGGTAACAAGCCATGAGCCAAGAGTTAACATTGTCATGATTATCCATGTGTAAAGTATCGTCGCGTTGAGGGCGAAGAACTTCCACTTCCAGAGGACGACTGCATCAGGGCTTATCTGGTCAAGGTGCAATATCTCCATAACCTAAGCTAACCTTTCCTCCTTTGAAGTGTTTGATGATTCAATCCGTAACGGTATGTCAGTATCTTTCGCATTAAGAGAAAGCCAAACATACAGGCCAGTGCTCGTTCCCAGTGACCGGACATAACGAAAAAAAATCCTGTAAGCGTTAACCCTGTTCTGACAAAAAAACTCACAACAGAGATCAACGCTGGCCTCTTAACTTTGACAAGGCTTTGCACGGTAAGCCAGAGGGAACCGAAATAAAAAAAACCCAGGAAAAGTCCTGCAACAAATGCGAGTACAACATAAAGGGCGATGGATTCAGTCATGTTTGCTCTCCCGCTTGAGCCAATACCAGGCATGAAAGCAGCCAAGGATAAGACCGACCATGAGTAGCGTAAGGGTCCAGGAAAAAGTTGCCGGCCAGGCTTCATCAAGCCATTTTCCAACGGCCACCCCTATTAATGTGGGTGTAGCCACTGTCCATCCCACAAGACCAGTCATGCGAAGACCCTTAACTAATGCACTGTAACGTTTCTCCCGCCTTGCTTTTAATTTACGGGTTTCTTTCTGGCCGACTTTTTTAGAAAGGTAATCTTCGCTCATCTGTCTCTCATCTCTTAGTAAGCTATTTGTAACCACGCTCTCCCAATTCCATAAATCCCCGAACCAAATCGGCCTCCAGCTTAGCCATGGTAGAGCGGGCTGCTTTTTCCTGGTCATCAATTTTTCGGAACACCCTTTCTACAGTCTCTTTCAGCTGACCTAGCTCACCTCCGCGCACAGCGCGAGTTGATGAAACAAGAACTTCCGGACCTGCCTTTACGAGGACGCCTTCATCTACTGCCAGAAATTCTTCTTTGCCTTCCACAGAGACAAAGGAAAGAATCCCCGGAGCAAGGGCTGCCAGAAAATCAATATGACGCGGCAAAAGGCAAAATAATCCATTTACTGCTTCAGCAGTTATCTTATTGATTTCTTCATGCAACAAGATTCCTGTAGGGAGGAGGATTTTAAGATTCATGTATGCGAGCCTCGTTGATGGTTCCGATCATGTAAACAGCACGTTCGGGATACTCAGAGAACTCGTCGTTAAGAATTCGCTCGCAGCCTTCGATGGCATCCTCGCGACTTACTGTTTTTCCCTTCAGCCCAGTAAATTGTTCGGTTACGAAAAATGGCTGAGTAAGAAAGCGTTCGAGGCGCCGTGCACGATAGACAGTCTTCCTGTCTTCCTTTGAAAGCTCTTCTATGCCGAGCATGGCAATGATATCTTTCAGATCTTCATAGGTGGCAAGAGTTTTCCGTATTTCCTGCGCAATATGGTAGTGTTTTTTTCCAACGAGATGGGGAACGAGCATTCTTGAGCCTGACTGAAGAGGATCAATAGCCGGGAGAAGGCCCTCGCTAGCCCTTTTTCGCGAAAGAACGATTGAAGCAGAGAGGTGAGAAAAGGTGTGTACTGCCGAAGGGTCGGTGAAATCGTCAGCAGGAACATACACAGCCTGCACCGATGTTATGGCCCCCGTTGCAGTATTGCAGATTCTTTCTTCCAGTTTTGCAATCTCCGTCCCAAGGGTCGGTTGATAACCAAGGCGTGAGGGTAAATACCCCATAAGCCCGGATACCTCCATGCCAGCCTGAATAAAGCGAAAAATATTGTCAATCAGGAGAAGAACATCCTGCTGCATATCATCTCGGAAATACTCTGCCATGGTCATCGCTGCATGACCTACCCGAAATCTGGCACCTGGAGGTTCATTCATCTGACCGAATACCATGACGGTGTGATCGAGCACGCCAGCGTCACGCAATTCCCGGTAAAGCTCTTCTCCTTCGCGACAACGTTCGCCAATCCCGCAGAAGAGGCTTACTCCTTCGTGGCGACCAAACATGTTATGGATCATCTCTGTGATGAGGACTGTTTTGCCCACACCCGCACCACCGAAGAGGCCGGCTTTTCCGCCGCGCTCCAGAGGTGCGAGGACATCCACTGCTTTGATGCCGGTTTCAAATATTTCTGAAACAGTTGACTGCTGGCTTAAAGGTATCGAGTCCCGGTGTATCGATCGCCATTCACCTCCGGAGACGGGTTCTTTTTTATCGATAGTTTCACCGAAAACGTTAAAGACCCTTCCAAGAAGCCTTTTACCGACAGGGACCCGTAAAGCATTGCCGGTATCGATGATTGACGAGCCGTAAGCAAGCCCCTGCGTAGGTACCAAGGCGATTCCACGAATCATTTCTGAATTGAGGTGGGTAATTACTTCGATGACAATTCTTCCGTTATCGCCTGTGCGGAGCAGGTTATGGAGGGGTGGGAGTTTGCCCGGAAAGGATGCGTCAACGACACTTCCCCGAACGGATGTTACAGTTCCTTGTTGCGGATCGTTATTACCAGGGCTCTGGGTTCTTTCATGTTCGTTCATGTACGGGCCTCCTGCGGTCCCACAAGAAAGTGCGCATGAAGTGAACTACCAACTGGTCACATTTTAACGTCCTTACTGCATATCATGAAATACTTTAAAACGAAAGTTAAACTAATTATCGATTTATTAGCATTGATACAAATTCTTGTCAAGCATTATAAAGAAAAATCTTTTCACAAATGATGCAATCTCGCTCCAGAGAGGTTTTACGACCAGAAAAGCCTGAAAACGCTGATCCTGACAGCAGAATCACGGGCTGCATCTGTAAAATTGCTCTTATTTGCCAATACAGAATCGGGAGAAGATATCGTGGAGAATCTCTTCCGGGCAGGTCTCACCGGTGATCTCCCCAAGATGAAAGAGGGCTTCCCTGAGTTCAAATGCCATGAACTCCAACGGCTCCTCTCGTTTTTGACAGTTAATTGCTCTTCCAAGAGCATCGAAAGCCTTTTGAAGTAATTCCCTGTGGCGGATATTCGTGATGAGTAAACCGGCCCGTTTACCACGTTTACCCATAAGCTTCCTGTAAATACCGTCCTTCAACTCTTCCAGTCCAGAGCCCATTAGCGCCGATATTTCAAAAAAGTCCACTCTCCGCGAAGTAATTATTGTGTTATCGAGTTTTTGCGGAAGATCAATCTTATTAATTGCAACCAGGATGTTCGTCCCTTCTATGGACCTGAAAATATCTTCATCTTCGGTTGTATAAACTGCAGATCCATCGAGTACCCAGATAATAAGGTCTGCCCTGGGAATTTTACTCTTTACCCGATCAATCCCCTCTTGCTCAACAACATCCTTTGGTATCCGTAAGCCCGCGGTATCTACTATTTTTACCTTAATCCCCCTGATATGGATTGTGTCTTCAATAAGATCACGGGTTGTGCCCGGCAGGGGAGTGACGATTGCCTTTTCTTTGAGCAAAAGAGCATTAAGAAGGCTTGACTTTCCAACGTTTGTCCTGCCGATGATAAGGGCCTCCAGGCCATGATGAATTGCTTTTCCCTCAAAATAGGATTTGATTAACCTTTCGATGCCTTTGTGTACTGAACGGAGAGTCGCCCTGTATTGTTCCTGATCAACATCAATCTCTTCTTCGGGAAAGTCAATGAGAGCCTCTGTTTCTGCCAGTATTTGTTTAATATCATCCTTAATCTCATTTATTTTCAGGGAAAGCTTTCCTTCAAGATGTTCCAAAGCGCACTTCAACTCTTCATTAGTTTCGCTCTGAATGATGTCAAGCACCGATTCTGCCTGAAGGAGGTCAATCCTGCCGTTAAGAAATGCTCGTTTTGTGAATTCTCCCGGTTCGGCAAGACGTGAGCCATATTTTATCAATAAAGAGAGAATACTTTGCTGGGTCACAAAACCGCCGTGAGAATAAATCTCGGCCATGTCCTCCCGTGTATAGGTTTTTGGGGCTTTCAGAAGGACCATGAAAACTTCATCAACCTCTCTCTTTTCGTCTTTGTCTATAATATTTCCAAGATACAGGGTGCGGGGCTGATAGATCTCTCTTTTTGAGGCTGGATGAAAGATTTTCTGTAGTAGTATATGGGCTTTTGGACCGCTTATTCTGATGATGCCGATTCCGCCCTCACCAGGTGGGGTGGATATGGCACAAATCGTGTCAGCGGTTTCCATGCCTGTATCCGGTAGGAGCGGCTCTGTTGCCGGATGGAGCGGCTCTGTTGCCGGAAGGAGATATAACTACCTTTTTTATATGACCCTCTCCTTCGCTCTTCGTGGTTATATTCTTATTGTGCTTGAAGAGCGTGTGGATGATTCTTCTCTCATATGGGTTCAAAGCTTCTGTTGTTTGCCGCTTGCCGGTCCTTTTCACGCGGTCTGCAAGACGCTTTGCCATAACGGTAAGCGCCTTCTTCCTCTTTTCCCGGTAACCGTTGATGTCAACGAGGATTTTCGCTGACTGCTTGTAATGTTTTGCAATAGCGAGTCTTAGAATGTATTGAAGCGCCTCGAGGATCTCGCCGTCCTTACCGATGAAGATATCGCCATTGTCGCATTGGACCATGAAAAGAAGACGGTCGAGCTTTTCGCTTACTTTGCTTGCCTTAATATTAAAGTCTAATCCGGCAATGGTTGCCAGTTCAATGAGGAATTTTTTGCCATATTCTTCGGGAGTGTCATCAGGGGCTGGAGTGTCTTCTGAGGGAAGTATTACGGCACCTACGGCACCTTTGATTCTGGCTGTTATCCGTATTTTTTTGCTTCCAAGGAGACCGAGTATGCCTTTTGTATCAACCTCCTTGACATCTATGTCGAGATCCTTTTCCTCAACATTCAAAGCCTCCGAAGCTTTTTTGATCGCTTCCTCATATGTTTTTCCTTCAACTTCAATGAAATCCATGTGCATTACCTCCTCAGGTTGCTTTCTTGTTAATGTAGTATTGCTGGGCTATGGATATGACGTTGTTGACTAGCCAGTACAATACAAGGCCTGATGGAAAGCCCCAGAACAGAAACGTAAATACGATAGGCATGAGAAGCATGATTTTTTCCTGCATTGGATCAGCAGTTGTAGGTGTCATTTTCTGTTGGATAACCTGGGTGACTCCCATGATCAGTGGCAGGATTCTTATGGGCAAGGCATACCCGGCAACGGTAAAGGTGAAAAGGTCTTCAGGTGCAGAGAGGTCGTTCATCCACCAGAGGAAATGGGCGTGGCGGAGTTCTATAGCCCCGGAAAGGGCTTTGTAGAGAGCAAAAAATACGGGTATCTGGATAACCATGGGCAGGCAGCCACCCATAGGATTCACTCCCTCGCGTTTATAAATAGCCATCATCTCCTGGTTCAGCTTTGCCTTGTCATCTTTATATTTTTCTTTCAGCTTCACGATCATCGGCTGAAGTTTCTGCATCTTTTTCATGGAGGTTGAGCTTTTTACTGTGAGCGGGTAGAAGATTATTTTTATGAGGATTGTAAGAATAATAATGTCTATTCCATAGTTATGTGTAACCTTGTTCATCATGTTCAGGGCCCAGATAAGCGGCTTCGCAATGATATCGAACCACCCGAAGTCGATTATCTTCTGGGCGTTTACCTCCAGCGACTTTAGAACCTCAGTCTGCTTTGGGCCAAAGAAGAGTCTTCCTGTTGCCATGCCCCTATCCATTGACATACGAAGGACAGGTACATTGTTGTCCGCCTTGTGAACGGCGAGAGGAAAACGTGAATCATCAGCAGGTACCCAGATAAAGGCGAAAAACCCATCATCAAGGCCGGCATAAGTGTAAGTCTTGTCGACCTGGATATCCTTATCGATCTTGTCGATTTGTTCGAATTTTTTTCCATTATAGGTGAAAGGGCCTTTGAAAACGTATGAATTTGGATTTGTTCCTGATATTACGGCAAAATCCACCAGCGCTTTGTCTGTATCTGTTGCTTCTACTTCTACCTTCATATCGATTGTGTATTTATCCGGATAGAATGTATAGATCTTTCGTATCCTTTTTCCATCAGTCAAGGTTCCTGAAAAAATGATGGTCTCCGGTTTATCTTTCACATGTACGCTGGTTTTGTCAGGTTTAAAAATGGTGCGGTCGTTAATTGTGGAGCCATTGGCTGTTTTAAAGACCTTTGGTGTGTAACTGTATGGCTTGATGTCTTCTATGAGCTCTTTTCCTTGTTCTCCTTTGACTGCTTCTTTGTATTGTGTTAATTTTACGCTTTCAATGCCGCCGCCAAGATCGCTGAAGGTAACTTTAAACAGCGGGGTTTCTGCAAGAAAACGCTGTGTTGCTTTAGCTTCTTCGGATTTTGGCGCTTCTGTTTTGGCCTGTGGCACACCGGCAGTTGTCTTGTCCTTTACCGTCTGATCTGTTTTTATCTTTTCTTGCTGTTCAGGTTTTGCCTGCGGTGCTTCTTGCACGGGTTGTTTCGGTGCAAAGTACATCTGGAAGAAAAAAAGCAGGACAATCGTTAACAAAAGCGCTATCATGGTTCTTTTTTCCATTACATTCCTCCGCTATTTGACCGGATCGTAACCGCCACGACTGAAGGGGTGACATCGCAGAATTCTCATGATGCCACACGCCAGACCTCTGAGGAGCCCTTTTTTCTCAATTGCTTCTTGCATATAGCTGGAACAGGTGGGATAGAACCTACATTGCGTAGGTATAAAGGGAGATATACAAATCTTGTATATATCCAGCAAGCAGATTGCGAATTTTTTTAAAGGGTATGCACCTGCAACAATTCGTGCAGTTCTTTGTCTATCTCCGTCCATGTTAGTCTTTCAGGAACCTGTTTGATCTTCAGAAGGTTATTATGACGATCCGGGAACAGGTCTTTATTAAGCCTGTAAAATTCTTTCACCAGTCTTCTCATTCGGTTCCTGACTACTGCCCCCCCAGTTTTTTTTCGTATCGTAACTCCCAGTTTTTTTTGTCCCTGCTCATTACCGTGAAGAAGCAGAAGAAAATGGGATGTTTCCGCATGTTTTTTCCAGCGGATACCCCGGAAATCCCCCTTTTTCAATCTTTCATCCTTGGAAAAGCTGTTTGCCATGGGATCCAAATCAGTGTTGTGGCCGATATGTGCCGGGTTTGCCGCTATCACACGGTGAGTTGTTTTCTTCCCTTGGCCCGTCGTCTTCTGATAACATCTCTTCCCGATGCAGTTCTCATTCTGACGAGAAAGCCATGGGTTCTTTTTCTGCTTTTATTATGCGGCTGAAACGGTCTCTTCATTTTCTATCACCCCAATCAAGTTTGAACTATTACTTAAACATAAAAGAGGAGGAAAAGTCAATAAAGGGAAAATACACATAATATCTTGATTTTTTGGCAGAAGACAGGTAAAATTCACAACGTTTATAACAATATCTGAGTAATCTCGAAAGGAGTTCACATGAAAAAGTATGAGCCCGATGTCATCAGAAATGTTGGTTTATTCTCGCATGGAGGTGATGGCAAGACGTCAATCGTTGAGGCCTTGCTTTTTCTTGCAGGGGAAAATAACCGCCTCGGGCGGGTCGATGATGGTTCTTCATTGATGGACTATGAGCCTGAAGAAATAGAGAGAAAAACAACAATCTCTTCTTCATTCGCATGTTTTGAATGGGCAAAAAACAAAATTAACCTCATTGATACCCCTGGAGATGACAATTTTATCGCAGATGCAAAACTCTGTATGAAGGTTCTGGAAGGGGCCATTATTGTAGTAAGCGCGGTTGATGGGGTCAAAGTCGGGACAGAAAAGGTCTGGGAGTATACGAACGAGTTTGGTATCCCTGCCGCAATTTTTGTTAACAAGATGGACAGGGAAAGGGCTGACTTTGGGCGGGCCGTGGATGACATCAGAAAGAGCTTTCCCGATAAGTCAATATTGGTAGTTCAGCTTCCGATGGGGAAGGAGGAGAGTTTCAAGGGGGTTATAGACCTTCTTGCCATGAAGGCCTATACATTCAAGAATGATGGATCAGGCGATTTTGAAACCACTGACATCCCTCAGGAGTTCGCTGGCGATGCAGGTGCTTACCGGGAGAAGCTTGTCGAGACTGCCGTAGAGATGAATGATGAGGTCATGGAGCGTTACCTGGACGGGCAGGAGATATCGGAAGCGGAGATAGAGAAGTGCCTGAAGGAAGGCGTATGGGCGAGGAAGATTGTGCCTGTCTTCTGTGGCGCTGCAACGCGGAATATTGGAATCCAGCCCCTTCTTGATAATATTGTGAAGTATATGCCTCCACCAACATACAGAGCTGAAATTGAAGGTGTAGACCCAAGGAATGGAAACAAGATTACGAGAAAGATGTCCGCAAGCGAACCCTTCAGCGCCTATATTTTTAAGACCATTACCGACCCATTTGCCGGTAAGTTGACCCTTTTTAAGGTTTATTCCGGCGAGCTTCACCCTGACATGACTGTACTGAACACCGCAAACGACGAGAAGGAAAGGATAGGGCAGATTTTCTGGTTGGTGGGTAAAAAACAAAAACCGGCCGGTTTGGCATCAGCCGGCGACATAGCCGTTGTAGCAAAGCTGAAAGCGGCAGGTACCGGGGGTACCCTGTGCGATGAAAAGAATCCGATAAAATTTGAAGAAGTAAAGCTGGCGCCTCCGTTGATATCGTTCTCGTTACATCCAAAGGCGAAAGGCGATGAAGACAAGCTGAACATGTCCCTGGCAAGGCTTATAGAAGAGGATAAAACAATCAGGTATTCCCGGGACGAACAGACAAAAGAGTTCATTCTATCAGGTATGGGGCAGGTTCACATTGAAGTTATCGTAGAAAAGATGAAAAGAAAATTCAATGTGGAAGTCGAGCTGAAAGAGCCCAAAGTTCCTTATAAGGAAACAATCAAAGGGACTACAAAGGTTCAGGGAAAATACAAGAAGCAGTCAGGCGGAAAAGGACAGTACGGCGATACCTGGCTGGAACTTTCGCCCTTGCCAAGAGGAACAGGGTTTGAGTTTGTGGATAAGGTTGTAGGCGGGGCAATACCGAGACAGTATATACCGGCTGTTGAGAAGGGTATTGTTGAGGCGATGGTTCAGGGCATCCTTGCGGGATATCCGGTAATAGATTTCAGGGCAACCCTCTATGATGGTTCCTACCATGACGTTGACTCCTCTGAAATGGCATTCAAGATTGCTGCATCAATGGGCTTTAAGAAAGGTATGGAGTTGTGCAAGCCAACCCTGCTCGAACCGATCATGAAGGTAGAGGTTATCGTGCCCGATGAAAATATGGGCGACATCATGGGCGACCTTAATTCGAGAAGGGGTAAAATCATAGGTGTTGAGACAAAAGGCCATAATCAGGTGGTTAAGGCTTCGGTACCAATGGCTGAAATGTTGAAATATGCCCCTGATTTGCGGTCAATGACCGGTGGTCGCGGCACGTTTACTATGGAGTTCTCGCATTACGAGGAAGTGCCCGGCCAGATCGCGGAAAAGATAATCGATGCAGCAAAGAAGGAAAAAGAAGCAGAGAAATAGTTGAAAGCGGTTATTCAACGCGTCCGAGAGTCATCTGTTGAGGTAGATAACCGGGTAACAGGCAAGATTGGTCATGGACTGCTTGTCTTCGTTGGCCTCGGTAAAGATGACGACGAAAAAGATATGGACTGGATGCTCGATAAGATCGTAAACCTCCGTATCTTTGAGAAAGAGGGTAAGTTTGACCAGTCACTCCTTGATGTGAAGGGGGATCTTCTTATTGTATCTCAGTTTACTCTCTATGGAGACTGCTCAAAAGGCAGACGTCCCTCCTTTTCAAATGCAATGGAGGTTGATAAAGCACGTCATCTGTTTGAAGTGTTTGTCGCAAAAGCCCGACAGAAGGATTTGAAGGTTGAAACTGGCGTCTTTCAGGCCCACATGAATGTAAAGCTAACCAACGATGGTCCGGTAACTCTTATCATTGATTCAAAATAAAGAAAATAATTGCAGTAGGGGCACAAGCCAACAGGCTATTGGAAATATACTCCATGGCTCTCATCTGATTGGTGACGAAGAACCCGATATGGTCTCAACTATGATAAACTGGATGAAATAAGGGAGACAACGAAATGAAAAAACAGATAAAAGTGCAGTGCGCTGAATGTTCAATCCTTCCTTCGGAGAGGATCTGTACGACTCCCGGCGGGAAAGCTTCGAGAGGATGTCCGACTGCCGGCAAGAAAAAGCTGGTTCAGATGGCGAAAGAGGAATATAAAAAGAAACCTGTCGCCGAATTTGCTCGCCAGGCATCTATCCAGGAAGGTGAATGTTATTCAGAGCGAGAGAAAAGACCATATGTCATGCACCCTGTTAAGCCCAGGTTCCTTGAGATCATGGAGTTTGCCCGTAAGATGAAGTACAAGAAACTGGGACTTGTCTTCTGTATGGGGCTTGCTAAAGAAGCGGTAATTGTCAGCCGCCTCCTTACAAATAATGGCTTTGAAGTAATATCGGTTGCATGCAAGGCAGGAGGAGTTCCCAAGGAGGAAATAGGCATTAAAGAAGAAGAGAAAATTTTTATTGGCGGTCATGAATCGATGTGCAATCCCATATTGCAGGCCATGGTGGTTAACGAAGAGAAGACAGAGTTTAATGTTCTCCTCGGTCTCTGTGTCGGGCACGACTCGCTCTTTTTCAAATATGCTGATGCCCCGACGACTGTCCTTGCCGTCAAGGACAGGGTAACAGGACACAACCCCCTGGCCGCGCTTTACACTTCAGGAACCTATTACGCCTGGCTGGATAAATCATAGGAAACGGGGGAGGGAGAATCAATGTTGTACAAGGTACGCGGCAGGACGTTTGATGATTTTGTGATCGATGAAGAGATTGTAAGTGGGGCCAGGACTGTCACTGAAACTGATGTGGTAAATTTTGCCTGCCTTTCGGGTGATTTTCATCCTGAGCATATGAATGAGGAATATGCCAGAAAAGGCCCGCTTGGAGAGAGGATAGCCCATGGGCTTTTGATAATGTCAATGGCCACGGGGCTCCTGAACCAGACTGGCGCTTTCGAAGGTACTTCCATTGCTATCCTTGAGGTGACCGTCCGCTTTATCAAGGCCGTAAAATTTAGCGACACTATACGGGCGATCCAGAAGATCGTAGGGAAAAAGGAGACAAGCAAGCCTGATCGCGGAGTGCTCACGTCGCGTATCACTGTGCTGAACCAGGAAGATCAGGTAGTCCTTGAAGCTGACCTTGTAGCGTTATTATACAGACGCGGTTTTGTACCGATTAGAGAATAGTTATGCAACTTGATTAAGCCTTGCTTTGGCCACAAAGGAGAGCTCTTAAATGACAAAAGGAACTGGTCAACAAAAGAAGCAAACAGGGAAAAATAAAGGATTCTCCTCGAAACAACATAATTCAGAGAAAAGCCAGACTCGACGATTCTTTTTTATTTGGCTTCCCGTCATAATCCTTGTAGTTCTGTTCTTCTATGTTTTTGTCTTTGATCCTCCCCGGCCAGTTGGAGAGCCTGTCCCCGGTACGCTTAGGGAAGTTGGGCAGGCAAAGTCCGGCGAGGTCAGAGAGAAGACATACTCAGTTGTCCTGGACGATGGCCGGAAGGTGAAACTTGATAGTTTTCAGATGGGTTCCATTGAATCAGGCAAACGCTTGCTCGTTCAGGAGAATGTGAGTCGTATCTTCAAGCGGAAATCTTTTTCTTTCGTAAGATATATTGAATAGAGCCAGCCTGTTGCATATAGCTCAGGAAGCCCTTATATTGATACCCACATAGTTCGGCTATAGTGTTTGCCAATCATTAATGAACTATATGTTTTACAACAAAGGGCGAATAGTTGCCATCAGATGGCGTATGAGATTGGTGCTGTGGAAAATCCAGCATAGCATGATGAGGAAGAAGGTACACGAGAGACGAGATGAAAATAATTGGTAGTTTCCAGGAAAGAATTCCAGGGTTGCATAAAAAATTCATCACACCCTTTTTCCTTGCCACGATGGTTTTTATATTGCCTCTGTGTGCAGAACCTTCTGTTCTTCTTGAAGAAGCGCAGGAAGAGTTGAGCTTGCCACCAATGATTACCCAGATTCAGCCTGAATTGATGTCAGAGGAGACAGCAAGTGATGATTTAACAAAAGTTATTGATGATATAGAGGAAGACAAAGTGGTATCCGATGTGGAGCCAATTAATATAGCCGACCCTCTCCAGCCGTGGAATCGTATCTGGTACCATTTCAACGAGAAGCTTTATTTTTGGATGCTTAAGCCCATGGCTCAAGGGTATAGCTATGTTCTGCCTGAAGCTTTTCGACTATTATTTAGTAACTTTTATACGAATGCTACGTCGCCAGTACGAATTTTTAATAATCTTTTTCAGCTGAAATTTGAATATTCTTTTTTAGAATTTAAACGTTTTCTGATAAACACAACTGTTGGTTTTGTTGGATTTAGGGATTGTGCAAAGGAATGCTTTGGTATAAACCCTCATGATGAAGATTTTGGTCAGACACTTGGTCATTATGGAGTTGGCCACGGTATTTATTTGGTTTGGCCTTTTCTTGGTCCTTCTTCGATCCGTGATACCTTAGGGAAAGGGGCTGACAGCGTATTGAGTTTTACGGGGATATTCGGCCCCATTGATCTTGAAGGGCCTGTCTGGATAGGTCTTAAATCCCATGAACTTGTGAATGAGACAAGTTTTCGGATTGGTCGTTATGAGGTTATTAAGCAGAATGCCCTCGATCCATATACCGCTATACGGGACGGTTATTTGCAAAGGAGAAAAAAAGCAGTGCAGGAATAAAAGATAGCAAAAAGATAGAGGAATTGTGTGATTCCTTTGTTATCAGGAACAAATGTAAGATCAGCAGAAAGTTTTCGTGCGCAGATTTACGGTGTGAATCTTCCAAGTATGTTAGTCTGCCTCGGTTGGCGAAGCTGGAAAATGACTATCTCTCCAGATGATGGAATAATACCTGTCAGGGCAGTTATGTTTACCTGGTGAGTGATCATTATGACCGGCCTGCCAGCAGGCAATGAAGTGATAAACTGGCGAATTTCCATCGTTTGCTTTCTTTCTGGCGCACTGTCTTGAAAAAATGAATTGAGGGCCGGGAGTTCATTGACCTTTCCCACGTTGAGCAATCTGGCTGTTTCCAAACAACGACACCATTGGCTTGAATAGACAGATGCCTGCTGAACGCCTTTTTTACGAAAAAAATCCCCTATACGTCGAGCTTGATCCCGCCCCTCCTTTGACAGGTTTCTCTGGGTGCTGCAATCACCTATGTGGAAACCGGGAGGGTCACCCAGACCAGGAGCCGTCGCATGACGAAGAAGGGCAACCGCCAGTCCCTGAAGGAAGTCAGCCCAGACAGCTTCCTGATTCTGTGCTGATGTGGTAAAAGGCAGCAGGAAACACAGGCCGCATACCAATGTTATGGCACAAATTCGAAAACAAAATGACTTCATAGCCCTAAGATAAATAGAGCTTTTATCATCTTGTGACCCTGCGGCCCAAAGTCATTGTATTACTCTGCTTCCTTTCTTGGCGGCGGATGACATGCGTTTTCATTGTTTTGCTGTAATCGAGATTCAAGAACAATTGTACCTCCAAAACCAACCTCTTGAACTAATGATATTGTACAATCTTGAATCTTGAGAACGGGTGTGCCAATCTCGCCAACGCGAAAAACAATTCTCTGAAAGGGCCGGGACAGCCCTTCGGCCATGAATGGTCCACCGGTATGATAGAGATCCTCAACGTCTTCAGGCCTTACACGAGGAGGCTCTTTACCCTTGGGATCGGCAAAGGTAACGCCTGTTTGTACAATCATTCCTTCATTTGCTTCGTATGTTTCCGTAACAAAAAGACGAAAGAGGGAGTTTGTCCATGAAAGACTGAGGGTCTCACCGTTTCGGAGAATACTGCAGCTGATCCTCTTTCCGGTATCTCCATGGGTAATTTGTACCATTGTTTCTCCTGCCCACAAAGCATGAAACGATGTGAACATCAGGCACACCGGAAAGAGGATCAGTATGAACTGAGTCCAGGATTGTGTCCCGGACTTCATCTTATTTTACCACACCCTTCTCCTTGAAAAACTTATAGGAGCCAGGATGTAAGAACTTAACAGCTTCTGGTGCCATTTGATTTACTGCCGAAGCCGGTGTTAGTTTCGTTGCGCCCTTCCAAACCGCTGAAAGCTCTGTGGTATTGGAAAAAATAGAACTCACAATCTGGTACATCTTTTCGGCCGGAAAGGTATCCATGGCAACGAGAACTGCTGTAATGGCAATGGCATCCACATCTTTATCAAGGGCATTATACCCGGCCTTGGTAAATTTTGATTTGTGAAAAACCCCCGGGTAAGCCTTCATGATCATGTCTGCCTCTTTCCCTGCCACCGGAAGGAGAACCATCTTGAGACCAGGTGTAGATGCCAGGTCGATGATGGATGAGGTGGGTACTGCACCGCTCCAGAAAAAGGCATCTATCTTTCCATCCTTCATAGCTGCCACAGACTCGGTAGCGGACAGTTTCTCACGTTTCATATCCTTGTTCCAGTCTATTCCAAGAGCTTTTACTACATATTCCGCCTGCTCTTCAGTGCCACTATTGGGTGCACCCGTTGAAACCCTTTTCCCCTTAAGGTCAATAAGGTTTTTAATACCAGTTCCCTCTTTGGTGACAATGTGAAATGGCTGTTCGTAGAATCCCATGACGACGCGCATGGGGAATTTTTTTCTCAGCGCTTCAATTTTGCCCTCGTTTGCCCAGACCACGTGGTAGTCATATGCCCAGGCCAATCCAGCCCTATTGGCGCCCAGAAGTTTTAAATTGTCGATAGCTGCCGTTGTTGCCTCAGCGGTTGCCTCAACTCCGGGCACTTTTTGTGTAATGACGCTTCCTATGGCTCCACCGAGGGGATACCACACTCCTCCGGTACCGCCGGTTACAATGCTGAAAGACATCTTTTGCTGTGCCGATGCCGAAACAGCAATGAGAGAAAGGCAAACAGCTACTATAACGAGCCCTAACAATGTGTTACGATGCTTCATCTTCTACCTCCTAATCAAGATTACTACGATTTTTACATCGTGGAAATTCCGGAATCTTCCGGTTGCTTCCTTAACCAGACGCAGAGCGTAATGAGTTCATTCTTTCTGTCGTCTATATTTCATTATATTTCTTACCACCACAACGGCGCCGATCACAAGGGGAAGTATGCCCTGCGCAGAGAACTCTAAAGAATTAAATGCCATAATAATTGCTGCTGCTATAAGCAGTGCTCGTTCCAGGATTGAAAACGGACCTCTGAGGAAGCCTACTATCCCTGTGGAGAGATAAAAGAGGGATGCGCAACCGCTTATTGCCGCTGAGATAAATCCGGCAAGGGTTGCATCAAGGATCAGGAGATTAGCCCCCACTAAAGTTGCAGAAAAGAGAAACGGGACAAGGAATGCAGGCAGGGAATATTTCCATGACTGCATCATTGACCCAAAAGGGTTGCCGCCCGTCACAGCTGCCGCAGCCGAAGGAGATAATCCCACGGGGGGAGAGACCTCAGAAAGAACAGCAAAGTAGAAGGCGAGCAGATGAGCCACATGCACGGGCATACCGACTTTGACAAGCGCCGGTGCCACCATGACAACTGTCATGATGTATGTGGCGGTAATGGGGAGGCTCAACCCGATGATCATAGATGCCAACAAAGCCAAAAAGAGGGCGACTATAGGTATGCCGCCACTAAGGGACATGATGAGTCCCGATACCTTAAGTCCAAGGCCGGTAAGAGTGAAGGTACCTACGATAACGCCAGCCCCGGCGAGAAGCACGGCCACTGGTACCATGTTCTGGGCGCCTTCAATTGCTGCCTTGATGATCCGTTTTGGCGTCAACCATTCATTGCGATCCCTGCTAATAAAGCTGGTGACAATGACCGCTACGATTGCCCAGATGGCTGAAGATTGGGGGGAGCGTCCCATACCCAGCAGAATCACAAGAACGATAAGCGAGATCAGGTGATGTCCCCTGGTACGCATGACTTGACCGGCACTCTTCCCTGAGGATTCAGGGGGTGTGAAATTATGTTTTCTTGCCTCGAGTTCAACAATGAAAAAGGTTCCCACGTAATAGAGGAGCGTAGGGACAATGACCATGATCACCACATCCCAGAAGGCTACGTTCAGGAACTGCATGATGAGAAAAGCTGCTGCCCCCATAAGGGGAGGAGAGATAACAGCCCCGATTCCTCCGGCGGCGATTAACCCTGCAGCCATGTTGGGAGTGTACCCTGCTTTTTTCAGGATTGGCCACATCACCGGCGCGACTGACATGGTCGTGGCAACTCCGCTGCCCTGTGGTCCTCCCAACAGGGCTGTAGTGATTACTGCCCCCCGTCCTGCACTGGCAGCGTGACGTCCCATTATGGCAAGAGAGAGCTCGAGCCAGAAGGTACCTGCACCTGCAACATCCATGAATGTGCCATAAACAACAAAGAGGGTTACAAAAGAGACGCTCACGGAGAGAGGAACTCCGAACATGCCCTCCAACGTCATATACATGTGACCGACAATTCTGTCAAGCTCATATCCCCTGTGAGCAAGAGGTCCAGGGAAGAATTGGCCGAACCAGCAATAGAGAAAAAAACCCACCAAAACCAGCGTGAAAGTCAGACCAACCACCCGGCGAGAGAGTTCGGCGAGCAGTATGATTGCTATGATGCCAAAATAGAAGTCAGGCGGATCAGGCAGGGTCGAACGCCGGATGAATTGATCCACATCAGACAGGGCCCACACAATTGTCGCGACACCAAGGGCGGCCAGGACAAGATCTGCGATCCATCCCTTGGGAAAGGACTTTTTCAGCATTGGGTAAGCGGGAAAGGCTAGTGCAAAAATAAAACCCAGGTGAATCATGCGAAAAATGTACGTCTCGATCGGGGTGACTGCGCCATAGAGAGACCAGCCAACAAAGGCAACATACAAGATGCCCATGATCCAAGCACTAACACCCTTCATTTCCCGCACTGTTCATATCCTCCGAAATATACGACCATTGAACGACAGAATAATAACGAAATACATGGGTTAATGTCAAAAGATTTTATGCATTTGCTGGCAGAGTAGACTTACCCCGATCAGAAACGGAAGGGTGCCTTTCGTCTATCAACTTTTTTCTTTCCACCTTTGAAATACTGCTTATAACCTGAGCTTAGCTATTGATATCTATTAGTCTCGAGATTTATTCCTATTGCCCATAGCCGATCGACCATCGTCCCTTTCACTTAATTCTTTCCGATCTTGTTAGGCTCACCATCGTCGAAACCCGAGGAGCGTTGACAAGGTTCCACGCGACATATTGCTCTGCATAGACATTCTCTGCAGACATACCGTCCACCGGAACGATTACGTGCATGCCCCTGAGCGCTGCGCCGCTCGCTGTATAAAGAACCGCCCCGTGAGCTGCCGTTCCGGTTACGATAACCGCCTTGATTCCTTTATCTTTCAGGATTTTCTCGAGATCGGTTCCCATAAATTTATCAGGTCCGGATGTAACGACAGGATCGGTTGCCGTTGGAGCTAAATCTGAAGCGATATCTCCAGGTACTGCACCGGCAGACAAGCTATATACCGCGAGAATCCCCTTTGCTCTTGCATAATCGAGCAGTTTCTTCATCTTCGGAATCGATGCTATGCAGCGGGGCCGTCGTTCGGCATTGCAGGTCTGTTTGTTAAAGTCTAACAACAGCAACGCAGTGGTCTTTGGGTCAACCGTCACATCTTTCAGTTCTGGAGGCGGTGGCACCTTAACAGAGCCCCACTCTGCTATAACGTCCTGGGCTGATGCGGGTCTGTTGATAAACAGAAGACAGGACAAAACTGATAAAACACAAAAGACTATTATCATGTTCCTCTCTGCTTTTCGCATCTTTTTCCTCCTGATATTTATTCTTTGATGAGATCTGCCTCGGCATTGAAAACAATATCTACATGTTTGCCTACCATGAATCCTCCGTCCTCTATGGGGACGTTCCATTTCATGCCAAAGTCTTCGCGGTTGATGCTTGTTGCAGCGCGGAAACCGAACGTGGTGTATGTTTCTTTCAGTTCATCATCGAAAAACCTCGAAGGGCCCGCAAAGGTTACGTCAAACATGACCGGCCTTGTTATGCCATGGATTGTAAGATCACCGGTGACTTTGCAATGATTGAGATCTGCTACTTCAATAAGCGTACTTTTAAATAGCATTTTTGGAAATTTTTCAACGTCAAAAAAATCAGCACTCCGAAGGTGATTATCTCTGCGATCCACTCCTGTGTAAATACCTGCCACATCTATTTCTACTTCTACCGAGGCACTTGCTGGATCTGCAGGATCAAAGTGAACGAGACCAGAGACTTTATTAAGCTGTCCATGAACAGGGGTTACCATCATGTGCCTGACGGTAAACTCACCAACAGCATGATCCGGATCAATCTTCCATTTGGCCATGTTGTTCTCCTTTTGCAATTTTTGTTTAGTAGTCTAAGCATTTGAACTGGCGCTGTCACCCTTGAGAGGGAGAAGAATTATAAATAAAACATTGAGGATCCTCCGCAAGATAGTCGCCGATACCTTTCGCTGAGGAGTAAGCATAGGCTATGGCCCTGCATCCGCGGCATTGTGACCATCGTGCACATATTCCGCATTTTCCTTTGTACGCTGTTTTTGTCCGGAGTGACTCGAGAACAGGCGATGTTGCCCAGATTTCCCGTACTGAATCTTTGAGGATATTGCCGATAGGGATGCCAAGCCTTCTGCACGGCGTAAGTGTCCCGTCTGAAAGAATGGTAATGCCTGAGACGCCGGCAGCACATCCACCAAGAGGGATATCTGTGCGTCCATCATCTGTTTCGGTGCCTATCTGTGATGCAACAGGATCTCCCGTTGCAATTTGGACCTTGCTGTTTTTTATAGAAAAAATATCTTCATATATCTGTCGAAGCTTGTCCTGTGGGATAATATTATCTATAAGGTCTTTGCCTCTGCCATAGGGAACGAGCCGTGAGAATCCAAGTCGCTGAGCACCTATTGAGGATGTAAGCTCCACCAAGTCTTTTACATGGCGGCAATTAATTTCTGAAAGCGTCACATTGAGCGCGATAATGAGTCCGGATTCCAGAAGGTGGCTTATACCGTTCATGGTTTTTCTGAAGCTCCCCTTGCCCCTGATCTGATTATGGATTGCCTCGGGTCCCTCTACGCTTACCTGCACCCCTTGTATGGGGATTTCTGCCAGCATATGGGCTTTTTCGCGGTCGATCATTGTCCCGTTCGTGAGAAGATATATGTCAAATCCCTTTGTTTTCATATGGCGGAGAATATCGGGGAGAAAGGGGGACAGAAAGGGCTCGCCACCTGTCACATTAAAGCTTGGGGAAAAAGTAATTTCATAGGTATCTGACCAGCTCAGAATAGTATTGTGAGCAATAGTAACGATTCTTTTTGCCTGAGAAAGTGAAAGCTCCTTAACCTTGCCGCCTTCCTGATAGCAATGGATACACCGGAGATTGCATCGCTCGGTAAGGTGCCATTGGAAAAAAAACTCCATAGGCTGAGAGGATTGTGTCATAGGTGATTTCTCAAACAATCAGGCAGATAAGGCAAAAGCCTTATCTGCCTTTTGCTGTGATGTTGCAGACCTGCAACATTCGGGTTTAACCCTTTCAGCTTTTTCATTTGTGACATTTTTTTGTCGTCGACTTGCCATGAACTGTTTTAACGCCCAACCAGAAAGTAGCCTCCTTTTCTAAAACCTCTTTTTTTAATGCCCTTTTCACAGCCATCACCTCCTTTTATAGAAGAAGTTGATGAAAGCATCAACATTAATAAGAGAATAGCATAGATTTTGAACCTGTCAAGAAAGGTTTGATTAACCCAGGAACAGCATACTCATAAAAATTCCAAGCGGAAGAGGTTTGTCGTCCATATTTTCCAGGGACTCAATAAAATTGTCACGTGTCAGTGGCATTGATTTCAAAGCCTTGTCCATGTCTCCGGTATTTATTAAGAGCTCTGGTTTAGCAGCAGTCCAGGCGGATATTTTATCGATTGCAGCCTTTATGGTTTTTCCATCCATTGGTAGGGCCATGTGTTTTTGGTTGACTGTAGCCGATTCAAGCGTACCTCCTCGCGTTGCGCTCCAGAGCGGTACGGTGCCGTCTCCCGGTCCCTCCTCTATTTCAAAACCACTCGCTTTTGGCACAAGATTATTCACTGTGCAAAAGAGATCGCAGACAATTGCCAGAGTGTTGGCCGGTGGGACCGCTTTTAGCTCAAGAGGGGATGAGAGCTGCAAATCTGCATAGGGGGATGTTGAAAGGGGTCCCGGTGCATAGATGTCGGGCTTGAGAAGTTCAGGATTGTCTGTGGGCAAAGTGTCAGAAAGCCCCCAGAAAGTCTGGCAGATATCAGCTATTTCCCTTGTATCCCATTTTGTAAGACGCGCGAGCTGCTCAACGGTATTGCCCCGGGCACTCATTGCCAGCGCTCCGTTGAACGATCCTTTCCAGGGAGTTCCCATGGATATCAAACCTTTACAACGTCTATGAGTGACCGGATACTTATTTTCCAGATACTCAAGTGCGTTAGCTGCCACAAGGCCACCCATGGAGTGGGCAACAAGGACAAAGGGGATGTTTCCATCGTCCTTGAGCTTTTTCGCTATGCGTTCTGCAACTGTCTTGCCGTTGAGCGCTACCGGTTTTCTCCAGTCATAGGCAAGGTAGTCAACCACCCGACCGAAAGCGGCCATGAGGCTTACTGCAAGCCTGTCATAAATAAGTGGAATTGGACCCGCTGCCTCGATCCTTATTCCTGAATCAGCATCGTGTATCCCATCGGACGTTAGGCGGAGAGCAGGAAAGTCGGAACCGATAGCAAGACCAACAGGATCAAACCAGAGAAGCCCATGATGACCATCCCGGTCGCTGAGTTGAGAGCCCATCAATCCAGGAAGGATAAATATGCGAACCTTTGGAGGCCCATCGTCATCCTGTAAATGTTCAATAATATCAGTTATCTTGCCTTTCATGTCACTGAAGATATTTCTGCGTGAAAGATCTACCCAGTGTCTGACCTTTCTCTTGGGTAAAATTCCCTGAAGTATCTCTTTTACATTATGACGGTCAATCCCATATAAACCACCAAATCGTGGGGAAAATGAGTTGTGTTCAAGGATAAAGCGGCTGGCCGTTGTCCTGTCCCATCCGGGAGGGCTGTTGACTTTATCAAGGAGCTGTGACCATTCGCATTCCATGGGGAAATCCATAAGTTGATAGAGGGCATCTGTGCTGCCGGGTATGTAAGGGTTATAGTGGTAGGGCAGGTAGATGGTAAGCCCGGTGCCTGGCCCGGTCTTTGCCCGGATCACCTGCCTGTAACTCAATACGCATTGCAATGCCGCTGATTTTACAACATTATCAGCATCTTTTTTAAGAGCACTCAGAAATGCCCCAAGATCCTTGTAGCCTTCATAGCCTTCAGGCGAGAGGTCCGTGGCTTTTGTTATTGCGCTGTGAACTATGGATCGGTCTTTTTCTTTTAGGGTTTGGGCAAGTTTCTTAAGGTTTTTCGCCAGACCATCTATCTTTTCAACATGGATTAGGCTCAGGGTCTGCTGTTTACTATAGGCATCCTTAAAAGAATTCACGATAGCTTTGCCAAGGGTTTTTGATTCCTGGCCTGGTTTTCTCACAAGCCCTCTGAAAGCATCCTTGTATGCCCAGCCGTCCCCTGGTTCAGTCTGCTCGCTTGCTGTTATCCAGCTTACAAGTCCTTTCAATTGGTAGGCTACCTCTGTGTTGGCCATGAGGCATGCATCGAACCCGAGGAGGTCCAGCGGCCTGCCAATCAGGGCAACAACTGCCGATATGGCACGCTTCAACTCACGGTTGTCAAGGAAATCAGCAGCGGTACTGTCAAAACCGTAACCCTTGTTAGGGCCATTTCTCTCCAGCATTGCCCGTCTGGTTCTCCCGAAAAATCCTATTCTATCCTGGGCGAGGCGGGCTGCAAGGCGTGGCGATATGTCTCCGCGGGCAAGACGGTAAACATCCTGATCATCATGTCCGCTCCCATGACCCCAGAGAACCAGGACATATTTGTCTGCAGGAAAATTGCAAACAGACCAGTCCACGAAATCGACCAAAGTAGCTACTCTTCCGGTATTTAGATCGCCTCGGTAGACGCCCAGTCTGTCGGAAGCAAGGGATGTCCCTTTCCTGAGACGGTATCGATAGGAATTCTTTTCACGACATTCGTCGGTCTGGGCAAGGAAGTGAACTGAATCATGAGATCCAACATCTTTGAGTTCCCGAAGGTCCTGGGTAACAGCATATTCAATCCCGTTAGGATTGGAGTCATCTCCGGCCATGTAGACCATTATAGTCCACTTTGCCTTTGGTTGAGGGGATATGGCCGGTCCAAGAGGCTGAAATATCGGTTTTGACTTTTTGATGTCCGATTTCTTGGTTTTTTTGACAGGCACAAATCTTTTATCAGAAATTGCAGCAGCCAGAGACTCGATGATTTCTGTAAACACCCTTTCTCTTGGCCAGCGCACCGAAACAGGAGGAGGAGTAGTTGCAATGTACTGCTTGCCACTTTTTTTATACTCACTGACGGCTTCTACTGAGAGGTCCCATCCATGTCCGAAAAGAGCTTTTTTCTCAGATTTTGAGAGGTTGCCATCGCCGTCCCAGTTGCGAAGGAGGTCAAAGTTATTCTCTCCAATAACCTCTCGTATGTGGCGCAGGAACTCCTGGGTATAATATCGTGACAGTTGGATACTGTTGTTGTCCTCGTCAGGGCTCTTTTTCTGGGAATCGAGCGCTGCATGCTCAGGGTTTGGCATTCCTCCATGCGGTCCGAGATCCTGAATACCATGAAGCACATACCCGAGCCAGTAAAGAGTTTCTCTGACATTGTTTTTAAGTATTGCCTGATAAACATTGCCAAAGAGATGTAACGCCCACAGCTTGTATACGTCAATTCCCTTCTGAATCGCCTCGTCCCGAGCTGGTCCTGGTTGCATAAAGGCAACCTCGTCTGGGGACTGGGCGTGGGCAGAGGGAAGGGCGAATTCGTAAAAATCAGGATCCTGAGCTGCATCACGGAGGATGTCAACGGCTGCAGAAGAGAAACCGAATCGTTCTGCAGATTCTTGCGTTACTTCGTAGTGACCGATATTAAGCCAGAGGTTTATCCATCCCCCGGAAGGAAGTCTTGTTTTTGCGAGAGCGTCCCGTGTATCCCTGGAAAAGCGCCAAAGTTCACTCATAATCCCCTCCTGAAAATCCGTCATGCGTATTTTGTGACGCGTGATTGGTCAATAGACACGTATTTCCATAATTTTTAATGCAAAAGATATTCCATTGGAATACAAAAATAGCATCTTACTCTTCGCTCTGCTGTAAGTTGAATTCAAACATTTGTGAGATGCTACTGGGAGGGGCGGCACCCGGATGGATATTAATGGATTGCGGGAGACATCAAAGAAGATTGCTTTCCAAGCAAGGTTGGTTTGCCAAGAGTAACTTTGAGGTTCTCCAGCATAAGTTCTTCAATCATTTGTTCCTTCGGTGTGTTGGTAAAAGATACTTTTTCGTCTTTTTTAGATTTGCTAATTTTGCCTGTCTGAATCGCCAAGTTTCTTTGCGCTTGACGTAAGGCATCATATTCTTTAATCAAATCGCTGGTTGTCATATTCGAAAGCATTTGATGCACTGAAATGTTCTGGCTTAGAGTTGGCAGTCGGGAAGATTCCATAATCATCTTGCAATCACGGGCGAATCTTTTCATGCCGGCGAGGATATGGCTTGTTTTCACAAAGTTAATTCCCGACCATCCGGCCCGAAGCCATTGAAAAATGCCTGTTCTGACTACAACCGGAGAATTGCTTGATTCCACAAAGATATTGACTGAAAAATAATCGTATATGTAGGACTTTGCCCATCCAAGGCCGGTTATTGTAGAGCCTGGCTCATCCGTGTAATAGTAGTTCCAGTCACTGTCGTTTCCGAGAATAAAGCCCTTTTTTCCAACATTTGAGGTGCCTACCTGTTTTGATATGGAGAATACTGCTTGATGCCCTTTGTGGTTAAGAAGGATAAGGGTTCTCTTCATGTCGTATTCATGATAAACGCCGGTGTTCAGGTCAGGGGTATTTGCTGCGCGTTCTACTCCGTGAATAATAAAGGGAACTCCAGCAGGAAGAGATGCCTGCCAACTGTTGGGCAACTTTTGGGTGTTAACTGAAGGGGCTGTCCACATCGATGAGCGAAGCGACGACGGTCTTGTGATCGCTGACGGAATTCGAGCAGTGTAAAAGTACTCTATGAACTGATGAAAGGTGCTCTTAGTATCGAATTCGTAATAAGCACCTGTAGATTCGAGTGATTTCGGAAGGGCGTGCTCTTTATTCTGTTTTGAATTTAAAACATACTCAGCGAGGGTGGCAACCGCCTGTTCATCAAGGCCAACTTTGGGTTCAACGCAAAATTGTACTAATTTCATCGCTGCTTCATTAACGGCGCTCAAACCACCTTTTGAAGAAGACGCCATGGCGTTCTGATGGATTAAAGTCAAAAGCAACGCCAAAACAATGCAAAAAAACATAGGGGACGTTCTTGAAATGTTGAAATTATGAATCATGTCATTTAAAAATTAGTCTGCTAATTTCATTTACTGATCTATCAGTGCGTCCTTTAGCAGATAGCTTTGATATTGCCGTAGGGGTTAAATTCAGCCGCTGAGCAATATCTACTCCTTTCAATCTTAAGGTATCAAAGGCAATAGAGGATATGATCACTCTTGCACGGGTGATGTGCTTCTGTTTTGAGGGGCTGTTGAGGAGAATAGGATTCAAACCAAGATGTTCACAGACAGCAATGATGACCTTCTCAATGTCAAGATGCTGTAACTCAGCCCTGATTTTTTTCTCATAATCTTCATTTGCCTGTTTTAAAACAGAGGACACAAAATCACTACTCCCAAGGATCCGTTCATCATTTGAAAAGTGTTCTTTGGATTTTCGTAAACTTTGAGCAGCAACCCAACCTCCTGCCGAGCGAATAAATCCTCCCCCGACCAAATCAGGTCTTTTGCCCATGGCAATGCCTTTCTCAACAAATGAATGATACGACCGTTTTGCAAAAGATTCTTTCTCATGAAAAAGAGACAATACAAAAGAAGCATCATGCCAGTCCTGCTTGAGTTTGCCCATAATCACACCATGGCCGCACCAGCGAAATCTCTCAAGAGCCTCCATATCCCGTACAATGCCAGCGCGGATTGGATTGAGATGTACGTATCGAACAAGTTCAAGAAGGTAAGGGTCCTCCTCGCAAAGGAATGATTTATATCGGTTTTGAAAGAGGTGGCCGGATCTGCCATGCCGTCGATTAAATTGTTGGGCATAGCCTGTAAGTAAACGCCTCATGAAATATGTAAGTGGCAGAGAGCCGCTTCGAAGAATCAAATGCGCGTGATTTTTCATTAGCGCCCAGGCATAGCAGGATATAGAAGTTTCGCTCAGGAGACGAGCGAGCCGGAAAATGAAGTTTTCATAATCCTGTGTGTCTCTGAAGATGTTGGAATGTCCGATACCTCTTATGATGACGTGATGTATTGCGCCGGGCGCATCAATGCGGCTTTTTCTTGGCATGCAATAGTAAACACATAAAATTATCAGAATGTCAACATTTCAAGAACGTCCCCTATGCTTATGTTCTGCTTTTAGAAACGATAGGTCACATTCATGGCAAATATATGGGCATATGCTTTTTCGAATTTGCCGGTAACGCGGGTTATCCTTGTTGGTCCCAGCATGACGTCGCCCGAGGGGTTGTTCCAGTTACGTTTTTCATCCTGGATATAATTATAGGCAACATCGAAGGTTAATCGGTCGAAGTGAATTCCTATACCACCACAATACCCCTTCCGGTTCCCTGATGGCACAAGCGGATCCATGGTTGAACCTGGTATGGGGGTTTCATCGTAGAGAAAGCCGGCCCTTAGGTCAAGATACTTGTTTACCCTGTATTGTGAACCTATCCGCCATAACCAGGCGTTATGCCAGTTCTTCGGGCTTGAAAGAGAAGTACCGTTATCAAAAACTGCGCTCAACGTTTTGTAGCTGGTCCATTTTGTCCATTGGGCACCTGCTTCGATAGTAAACGGACCCCTTTGCCACGCAAGCCCCAACCGTAATGTGGCGGGTAGGGTAAATTCTCCGGAGAATCCTTGCTTGGTTATAACAGCCCCGCCTGCAAGACTTCTTAACTCTTGCTCTCCATCTGTGATTTTATGGCGAACCTCACTCAAATAGGCGGCGCCAAAGGTAAGGCTTTCGATAATTTTGAGTCGAAATCCTGCCTGCCATCCCCAGTTCCATTCATTCGCCGTGAGTTTGGCATCTGCCGTCTGTGCCCTGTTATTGCCTGGTGTTAATGGCGGAGTAGGGACAGCAACAAAAACCAGATTGTTCAGCTCAATATCGAAATTCTGGATATAAGGTCCAAAGCCTATAGACAAACTATCGAAAGGTTTGAATGCAATAACCGGACTGATCGAGGTTGTTTGCAAGATAGTCTTCGTTGTACCGGGAGTGAAACGACCTTCCCATTGCCTTGGCCATTCAACGCCGAGTCCAAAATGGGCAAAAGTTCCAATTCCAACACTGACCTTGTCATTAACCTTATGAGTTACGTAGGCATTGGGAATGACCCATGTATGATCTTTAATCTTCGTTGTTTCTCCAGGGTACGTTCCCATGAGTACGTTGCTGTTGCTCTTAAATTGCATGGTTGGCATAACCAGGCACGTGCCCAGCGAAACCTGGGTTCCCTCCAATTGTGTTATTCCTGCAGGATTGAAAAAAATAGCTGAGGGATCCTCTGCCTGGGCAATAACAGCTCCGGCCATACCTACTGCTTTTGCGCTTTGTTCATAGATGTCAAAACCGTTGCCGAATGCAAGAGGCAGAAAACACAGCTGAATCATTAACGACAACAGAAACCCAGTAAGTCTTTTGGTCATATTCACACCCGTTTTAAAAATATTTAAGGGGCGACTCCAAGGAGCAGAATTAATTTTGACCAAGAACTAAAGGACACATTCAGGAAACGCCCGATGAATAAGTTTAGCAGCATGTTTGGACAAGTTCTACAGATTTCCTCAAAAAAGGAGATTCACTGCAAGCCCTTCGCATACCAAAATTGAACGGGTTTGACAATCTCCTTTTACTGGGGTGGTAAAAAAATAAGAGTGGCTGAATAATGTTGATAAAAGCATGAAGAGTAAAAGGGACACGTTATTCATCGCTGCAGGACGTGTCCCTTTTTTCTTTTTGTGAGGGTAGACTACCCTCATTGGAATCCTATCTTCACCGCTGGATTCCGTTTATTATGACTCATATCGGGCTACCAGAATACCAGCATGCGCTATTGACAAACTTTGGCAACTTATTCCCATGCATCTGTACGCTGTGTCGATAATGGTCTGGGGTTTCGTTAACCACTGGTATTTCAGCCCCTCCTTTATCCTTTAATTCAAACGTTCCATCATCGAAGATCGTGAGCGTTGCTTCAATTGATTTCGGCATATTTTCACCTCCCTTCTTCTGCTGGTTTCAGCCTCTTTCAATCACGATAAATGTTGAGTCTTCACACCCCCCCCTTGTTCTTTTCCTACCAATTCGTATCAGAATGCCAATGTTATTTTAAACATCAGAAGCCTCCCCGGCATGATACGGGGATTGCCGGGATCCGTGTCCTGAAAATGAAACTTTCGGTTAAAGATGTTCTTTGCTTCAACGCCTATGGTACCGAAACGTTTTGGTAATCGGTAACTGATTGAGGCATCTGCGATCCAGAACCGGTCATGTGCCGGTATGGTGTAGATGGCACCCTCAGGTGTAAAAGTTACGAAATCTCCTTTCTGGTAAATGTAGGTGGCGAATGCCCCCATGGTGATTCCACAGGGATGAAAGTAACGTGCGCCGAAAACTCCCTGATGTGTGCGAATCTTTTTGGCTTCTTCGATTCCAAAAAAACCACCTTTGATGTCCGCGTCAACCCGTTCGTAAAGATACTGTGTGGTCAAAGCCAACCAAGAAAAAGGGGCCCAGTTTATATATGCCCGACCATTCTGCAAATCTCGGTCACGACGGACAATGACAGGTGGCTCAACCTGGGAATTCCAGAAAGCGGCTTCAACATCGCTAAAGAGAATTTCTGCTCCAGCATACAGGTGGTGCGGTAGTTTCTGGTCAATGCCTGCTCCGTAACGCCATGCCGAGTCTCCTGTGCCTCCCAGAAAGAACTGATTGAATCCCCCGATCTGAGTGGGTTCCAGGCTGGGATTGAGAGCTTTCTTTGAAAGCCATGGCTGCTGCAATGTCCTGAAAAACCCTCCCCGAACAGTAGTCTTGGGCCAGGGATTCCACACGATCCCCAGCTTGGGATTGAGTTGGTCATCGTCCCAGTTTCGAACGTCCGCCCTCAGCGATTCGCCGCTCACACCAATGGTTACATTCAGGTTCTTCAGGATGTCAATGCGGCCGTAAACATAAGCGTTGGCGAATTTCTCGTTATAGTTTCTCCGAAATGGAAAGGAGTCAAATATTTCCTCTTCCTTCGTTCTCTTATACCTGTATCCAATACCTGAGATAAGAGAGAAGGGCTTATAACGGAAAAGATACGATACTTCGGAAATGTAATTTGAAACATCACCATATACATCCCAGAACCCAGGAAAGATATTGGTATCAAAGGAGCCTTTTTGATAGATGAAGGAACCAAGAAAATCAGAATGAGGTGAAGGAGAATGGCGTATCCCAAAGCGAAGAGAATCTATATCTTCCTTTTGTCTCAAGGTGTCAATGTATGAATTAGTGAATGTCAGTTCGGGGTCTCCCTGCTCATGTTCCAGCCGGCGGTACTCGCCCTGTATGCTTGTGTATGGCGAAAGATTAGCTTGAATGAATGCGTTATAAAGGTTCGTTCTTCTGTCGTTGTTATCCCGAAACCCTTTCGTTTCGTAATGGTATTGGCTGGCACTAAATGACATGTTGTTATAAATCCCTGATATGATAAGCTCATCACCGACCGTATTCTTTTCACCGCCGACACCGCTAAATTGAAGAGAGGCACGATTTCTCAAAAAGAGTGGGGTGAACTCATTAAAGGATGCCTCGCCAGGACCGGTGCCTTCCAGGATGAAAAGGTTGTTGGCTGCCATGGAGGGAGGCACGGGATTGTTATTGATAGGCTGTAGGAGTTGGGATTGCAGTATCTCGTTTGCCTGCCCCTGTTCATGCCTGGGAAGTACCGAATAGGTTTCTGCGAGAAACCGATGGGCTGAATAGTTGCTTGGATCGGCGTTGATAGATTTCCCTACTTCAACCAAAGACACTTGTTCAAAGCCAAGGTCACGATAAATTCTACCCATACTTGCACTGCGGGCGGCAAGATCCTGGTCAAGCAATAGTCTGGACCGATATACTACGCGGTTATCATTGAGCTCAATGGATTTCTGCAGGCTGTCAAGGGCTTCAACCGGTCGGTTCTGACTCTGTTTCAAGAAAGCATCATAGAGATATGGGGTTGGATCCTGAGGGTCAAATTGCTTCGCCATGGCATATTGCTCGCTGGCTTGTTTCTCCCGTTTTTCGTCGTAATAGGCTTTCCCCAAATAGCTGCGAATGATCGAATTTTGTGGGTCGAGGCTCGCAGCAATTTCAATTTCCCTTCTTCCCCTTGCAAGATCACCTTCGCGAACCATAGCGAGGCCAAGACCAAGCCGCGGAAGAGGATCGGCCTGATCGAGGATGATGGCCTTTTCGAAACAATCCCTAGCCTGGTGAATCTTAATGTGGGTGAGGTACGCAAAGCCGAGGACAGTTTGAATGCGCGATACTCGGGGATTGATTTTTTCAGCCTCCTGTGCGGCATTGAGCGCCTTGTCAAGGTAACCGAAAGAAAGCCAGACGTCGGATAGTCTGGCAAAGGCCAAAGCATTTTCGGGTTCAACTCTCACCGCATTTTCCGTACTCTTCAATGCTCCATGGAGATCGAAGGATCCTTGTTGCGCATAGGAAAGGGCCATCCATGACGAGGCTGATTGAGAATCTGCCTGAACGGCCCTTTGAGCAATCTCCATAGCTTTGCTCTTCTCATTTTGCACGAGCGTAACGATTGATTGCAAAGCAAGAGCAGGCGCGTATTCCGGAGACAGCGAAAGAGCGCGTTCAAGGTCCGGTTGCGCCTCATCAACCCGACCAACCGTGAGCAGTTCTGAGGCCCTACAGGTGAAAGTTCGAGCGTCTAATGGATGTGCCGGCAGTAATTCAGCCCGTGTGCAGATGAGCACAGGAGGATAATAAAGGGTCCACTGAACTGCATCCCTCGGCCTTGCAACAATATGAATCTCGGGAGCTTTATTCGCCACGGTAATTGCTGACTGGCCTTCCCGGATATCAAGAGTCCCTGCATCGTTTGAAAGCGCTACCCGGCCTTTAAATATGGTGAAAAGGGTTTTAACATCATCCACCATGGCGTAGAACTCGGTTCCCCCTATGACACCGTTAACAAAAGGAGTTGCAATCTTCAGGGTACGCGGTTGGTTTGTGAGGAAATACAAGGCACCTTTGATCAGATTAAGAATGGAGAAGCCGTCCTTTTCAGGTCCTGAGAAAATGATCGTGGTATTCTGGTCGAGGCGTATTATCGTTTCATTGACGAGTGCAATATCTGCGCGACTTTTAGCCCTGATACGTACAGCATCACCTACCATGAACGGATCGTTTGGCTTTACAGGCTCCCATGCGGCATGGTTCACCCGGCGAATCTCGACAATGCCTTGCAAGGATACTGCGTAACCTGCCAGCAGCTCGGTTGTCTCAGCTAATGAACGACAGGGCAAGAAGACTAAAAATACTAAACATATGAATGAAGCAGCAACTGACAATAGGCATCGACGCAAAGCTTTCATGACTTACCCCCTAGGCCTATTTGCGCTCAAGATGGATTGTCCCGTCCCACGAATCTCCCGGAGATTCTTGCTGGTAGAATTTGCATAGATTTAAGTAGAAATCAGATGCGCCGTCTTTTCCGAAACACTTTTTGGACTCGAAAAACCCTTCAGACGCTTCCCGCCATCGTCTTATGCGAAAATTCTGTAGTGCGATGGCAAAGATGGTGCAACCATCAACTTGCTCCTGAGTGGCATCATCAGAACGACAGATTAATTCAAACAGGTTCAGTGGATTGGATTTTCCTACAGGTATAAATATACCAATTTCTCGAATGAGAATTCCTTCAAGTTGATAAATGACTTCGCTGGAGGCAAGAATACGAGTTCTCAGGAATTTGTTGATGCCTTCGATGCGGGTTGCTGTATTGACTATATCACCAATGGGCCGATATTCGTAGTGGTCTATAGCACCCACGTTGCCAAGAAGGATATGCCCCGAGTGCATGCCTATCCTGGTTGGAAGAAGGGGTAGTTCAGTGGATTGTTTGAAACGGATGATGGCGTCGGAAATATCAAGAGCTGCAGAACATGCCTGTCTTCGCAGTTCAGAATCGGGCTGAGGGGCTACCCAGATCGCCAGTACAGAATCGCCCACCACATTTGATATTACACCACCATGCTTTTTTACCGGATCAAATAGGATCTGAAAGTATCTGTTCATGAAGTCGGCCAGCTCCCGAGGGTTCATCTGTTCGGAAAGGGTAGTATACTGCTCTGCGTCGGTCCATAAACAGATACCATAGACGAGCTGATTGGTAAGATTAAAGTCGCTGATGTTTTTCGCAAGCTTATTTACGAGATCGTTGGGCAGATAATACTCTAACGCTTTTTCTATGTTCCGCCGTTCCCTATTTCCTTCTATAAAGGTCCACATGAAGGAACCCAACAAGGCTACAGGAGACTGAACAAAAAGTGGGACAACAAGGGGATACCACATACCTGAGCGGCTAAAAAGACTTAACGCAACGGTTAGATATGCGATTGAAAGCCCAATTACCAATGATATGGAAGGAACTACCGGCACGAGTCGAGACACAATACCTATTCCAACACCCCAAAAAAATAGCAGAGCGCCAAGGGCTGCCATGTTGAGCGGTTCAACATGAAAATCCTCAAGCAGATTAGCAAATCCGGTTGCAGCAATTTCTACGCCGCTTAAGTCGAGTCCACTAGACTCGGAAAAGACGGTAAAGAACATCTCTTTCTGTTCGTGCTGAAATTTTGGGGAATGACCGATAAAGATTGCCTTATTCTTCAAGCTCATGGATTCAGAGGACCCTAAATCCTTCCCGTACTTCTGCAAGGCTTGATAATAGGGTATGGTTGTTATGGTTTGCGGTGGTCCGTAGAAGTTAAAATAGAGACTGGATGGTGACTGATACATCTTGATGAGTGACTTGATCTTATGGTAAAGAGCCGGATTTTTGCTCATGAGACCTGATCGATCAAGTTCTTTGAGCGTATTTTCACCGAGAGTCTCATCTCGAAAGAATAGACTGCGCGTCTGCCGCATGAATCTGTCCACATCCTGGGCGTGACTAATCCTTGGTGGGTCTAACGGGACAGAACTTACATGGGTTTCATTCACTTTTTTGATGAGTTCGATAAGGTTCTTGGAAGCATCCATTGCATATATCTGAAATGCGACGACTGGCAGAGTAGGTGTGTCTCCGGCATCCTGTTTGAATGTCCAGTATTGGCTTACCTTATAGGGAATTTTCGGGAGCGGAAAGGGGGCAATCGCCATCGCAAAATTGCGAAAAAGTGGAATAGGTGGAATTAACTCCACTGTTTGAATAACTCGGGTTGATGTTGCCCTCTCTGCTGTAATGGTCATTCTCTCAGTTTTTAGAAAGCAGCAAAGCACAACATTGCCTGCCCGATGAATAGCTGAAGAGAACGCTTCATCTTCAGCTTGCGACCCCGATTCATCAAAAAATATATCAAAAACGATGACTGCAACACCCTCATGTAGTAACCCTTCAATAAGTTTAGCGTGAATGCTCCTTGGCCACTTTCTGTAATCGTCACTCACGTTAAAAAAATCAGAGGACTGTTTATCGAGGCTGATGATCACAACATCGCTTGGGGGTTTCTTTGCCCCCCGTAGTGTAAAAAGAAGGTCCAAGCCTATCCGCTCCTCGATGGTGAGGCCAAGGGATGACATGCCGATTATCAAACCCAGAATGCCAATTGCAAGACCCAGAATGCTGCCCTTAAAGAGACGGATCATCCGGTTATCTTCTGTTTTTTTAAAGGAAAATACTTCTAATGCGCCAGGTTCAGAAACCGACTGCAGAAAAAAACATAAGAACTTGGAAGCTAACTTTTTCTACGTAGACAGGATTCATTTATATCACAAAGATTTTTAATTATAAGTATTTATATATATAGCACAATATTTTATAGTGTCAACCTTTTCATCTGTATTTTGTCAAAACCGATTTGTATCTGATCAGTGTCTATTTCACGAGAAACATCCCTGATGTGGACGAAGAATGGCTTGACAAGTTCGAATATTTTTATACACTTATAGTAAAATGTGGTGATATGTCATGAGAATTGAAGTGCTTGGCTGCTACGGCAACATTATCGGTGAGTATCGAGCCACTGGTTTCTTGATTAATGATAACGTTCTGCTCGATGCAGGCACGGTCACGGAAGTACTCGATGACGAACGCCTCAAGAAAATTAAGTATGTACTTATGAGTCATACCCACATCGACCACGTAAAGGGACTTTTCCCCCTCGTTGATGAACTTGTAATGTTGGGCAACTATAGTTTTGAGCTTGTCAGCACTGCGGACATTATAAATAACATAACAGACAATCTCTTTAACAATATTATATGGCCAGATTTTACTATGATTCCCTCTGAAAGAAAAGCAATTATGAGGCTTCGGGAAATAGAATGCGACATACCCTCGTATATAGATAATCTCAGCGTACAACCGATCCCGGTATCTCACACGGTGGAGTGTGTTGGATATAGTATCAAAGAGAATTTAACCGGTTTTCTCTATACGGCGGATACAGGTTTGACAGAGAGATTCTGGGAGCTTGCAAAAGACGAATCAGGGATCGAGTTTATCATTGCCGATGTTTCTTTCCCGAACAGGCTGGAAAAACTGGCAATCAAGTCAGGACACATGACGCTCTCGATGTTAACTCACTGCCTGGACCGTTTCGGCCTCCGCAATATGAAAGTATTCATTACCCACATGAAGCCAATCTTTCTAAAAGAAATCCTTTCTGATCTTGCTCAACTAGGTTCTCGAAGAGTCAAGCCGCTACAACAAGGAAGTATCCTCAGCCTGGAGTGACGCAGGGGATTAAGGAAGGTTATTTTTCCTTAAAACCGTCGTTTATTCATTCAGTTTAGTCTATCAGTTTAGTCTATCAGTTTAGTCTATTATTGCGGTTGAAGCAGGCATAACAATTACAAATGTGCTACCTCCGGCGGACTGACAATCGGACATGTCCTGACATTGAGGACACAGCGAGATCTGACCCGGGCACTTGTCCTTATCTGTTTTGATATACACACATCGCTTGCTCTTCAGCGATATGTCAAAGCCGAACCGTTGTCCATATATCCTTGAAAGAAGAAGATCGAGGCCCTTTCCTCCCGCATTAAAATCGTAGGGTCTTCCGGAACAATACAGGTCTGTTTCCTGAGCATGGTACAGGCCATCGAATATCTGGGTTTGATTCTCTTCTGTGATACCGATGCCGGTGTCCTGTATCTTGATGAACAGCATTTGGCCTGAAGATTCGAGCCTTATGCAGACAGCCCCTTCGTCCGGTGTGTTTTCGATAGCATTCTTGATAAGTCCATCAACTACATCCTTCAGGATGTCAGGTTCCATAATCACTGTGAGATTGTTTTCGCCTTCGAGGTAAATGCGAAGATTGCGGTGATGTGAATTAGCTTCGGCTTCTTTAATCCTTTCACTCATAAACTCTTGAAGAGGTATGATCGTGAGTGTTTTTGAGCCTGAGGGCACAAAGCGTATAATCCAGTCTCTGGCGCCCCGGAACATACTCCTGATGTCGTCTGTAAGCTCGGATACCGACTCGATGTGTCTTATAAGGCGGTCAAATTCATCGATGATCAAACTGCTTTCGGCAGCGAGGGATGTACGGACTATTTTGTCTGTTTCTTTCTGCGTGTCAATAAGGCGTTCAAGGTTTCTTTCGATAATCCCGAAGAAACCTTCTCCTCTAAATTCCGGATAACGTTTTGCAAGCCTCCCTTTTAAGAGCCTGATCGTTCCCTGCATAAGGGCAATAGGCGTCCGAAGTTCATGGGCAAGGTGGTCCAGGGCTTTACTTTTTGTTCTGTTTAATCGCTCAAGTTCATCCTGGGACTTTCTCAATGCATCGATGCGCTCTTTTTGAAGTTGGGCCATTTCAATAAACACTGCTGCATGGTTACTGAACGTTCTGAGAAAAGTTTCGTCGTCATGAGTAAAAGATTGACCTCCAATTTTGTTAATCAGTTCGATGACACCTAGCTTCTGTCCTGATCGACCCAGAAAGGGCATGCACAAAATATTTTTCGTGTGATAACCGGTTGAGCTATCGACAGTTTTTAAAAAATGGGGGTCTTTATGCACGTCGGGTATGTTAAGCGTTTTTCCGGATTGAAAACAATGACCAGCTATGCCCTCCGAAGAAGGAATCCTGATTTCCTTCTTTCCCATGCCAAGGGCCACAGTTGTATAGAGCTCATCAGCTGAGGAATCACACAAAAACAGGCTGAAGCGTTCTGCATTCATCATTTCAGTTGCTTTTTGAGCAATTTGCAGGAGCATTTCATCGATCTGGAGGTCAAGGCCTATTATCTGACTAAGTTCAAGCAGGGAAGAGAGCTTGCGGTCGCTTTCACGGAAAGACCGTCCGACGATGTAGTCCTTACTTTGAGAAAATGTACCGTTGGGGGTTTGTTTCACAAACCTGCCCTCTTGTCCTTCATATACAGTATGGAGAACTTGCTGTCAAGCAGAAGTTTGCCGTTTCCCGTGCACTGATACTACTTGATTGCCATTTTGCTATTCATTGCTATAATTCTATCAAGAGCGCAAATGTTTCCTGTCTGCCGGAGTTATTTTAGGAATACAGGCTTTTCCTGGTATCCGAAAGAAGCGTTGTTATTTCTAGATGATTGAATCAGCAGACACCTTATCCGAGAGGAACATGACTGGGGAAGAAAAGATTCATTTTCTTAGGAATATCATCCCTTTTTCATCGCTGAAAGATGCTGATCTTATTGATATTGCCGGCACTTTGGAGGTAACAGATTTTTCTCCAAAAACGGTAATTATAAGGCGTGGCGACCCTGGTAAAAGTTTCTACATCATTCATACCGGTCTTGTAAAAGTTTCACTGAAAGACAAAGAAGACGATGAGAAAATCCTTGGTTTTCTTGGTGAAGGCGACTGCTTTGGTGAGATTTCCCTTATAACCAGAGAACCCACCACAGCAGACATCCACGCCATTGAGCATACCGTTTGTTTCGAGCAAACGGAGCATCAATTCCTCTCTATGATCCAGAAGCACCCAATTTTCGTAAATTTTTTCAATCAGCTTCTAACCCAGAGAATGCGGGTGGTATACAAAGGCCTCCTTGCCGAGCATTGTGAGACAAGTACCATCGAGCCTTACCTGTTCACCAAACAGGTCAGAGATATGGTTCCCCCCCTCGATGTATTTACCGATGAATCGGCAACAATCAAGAATGCTGCAGCAAAGATTCTGGGAAATAACTTGGAGGCCATGGTCATATTAGACAAGAACCGTCAAGCAGTAGGCATGCTGGGATTGGACACGATTGTTAAGGCAGTAGTTCTCCAAGGGGTGGATCCTTCTGAAACCGTTAAGACTATTTTGGAAGAGGATTTCTGTGAAATCGACGGCAAAAGTTACTTCTTTGATGCCCTTCACTGGATGATCAAACACAAAACGAATGTTCTGGTAGTGAAAGACCGGGAAAAAGTGAAAGGCGTCCTGACAGTCTTTGATCTGTTGCGTTTCAGGGGAAGAGAGGTCTTGTCATTGATTCGCAACATAGAAGATGCGACTGACCTCTCCCAACTCAATCTCATGAGACAGGAAGTGGAAAAGGTCTTGAGGGTTCTTATGTCTGATGGAGCCACGGCATCTCAGGCATGCAAAATAGTAAGCGAATTCAATGATAAAGTTGTAGGAAAGGTTATCCGGATCGCTGAAGACATATGCGGAACACCGCCCTGCAGTTATGCCTGGCTGGGGCTCGGCAGTGAAGGGCGGCGGGAGCAGACTTTGTTCACTGACCAGGATAATGCGATTATTTTTAATGATCCCCCGAATGATCGTACAAAAGAATATTTTATGCGCCTTTCCGGGAGAATCGTTCAGGGGCTTAATGAATGCGGTATCCCCCTGTGTAAGGGAAATGTGATGGCAACTAACCCCACGTTTTTTGGAAGCCTAAGACAATGGAAAGAGAGAACAGCCTCATGGGTAACCAACACAGATGTAAGCGAGGAACAGCTGATGGATACATATGTCTTTCTGGATTTCCGTTTCATTCATGGCGACCGAACCCTTGAGAAAGAACTTAGGCAATATACGAATGAGCTTATTGCGAAAAACCATTTCTTCTTAAAATCCCTGACCGAAAGCATAGTGTCCATTCCCATGCCCATAGGATTCTTCAAACATTTTATTGTTGAGAAGACCGGTAAATATAAGGACCGGTTGAATATCAAGCTGTACGGGCTTGTGCCCCTCATTACCTGCACGAAGATTCTTGCTCTCCAGCATGGATTTGAGGAAACCAACACGCTCGAAAGAATTGAGTGCCTCGTAAATGGGGGGGTAATCTCCACCGACTTTAAAGAAAATCTCGAGCAGGCTTTTCAGATACTCCTGGCCCTAAAGATTAAAAATAATCTTGTAGATATTGAACGCGGGATAGATTTTGGCAATTACGTGAACCCTGCCGAACTTTCTTTACGTCAGAAGCAGCTTTTAAAAGAGGCCTTCTGGACTGTTTCTGAATTACAGAAGAAGACAAAGGAAGCTCTCAAAGTTGAAGAACAACGGTTTTAAATTCAAAACACCACTCTATCCCATAAGGGACATCCCTAAGGATCTTGATGTATTGGGCTGTCATCTCCGTGACAAAAATTTAGGGCTTTTTTGCAGGTTTTTCAGATTTTTAATGGATTTTGAGCAATGTTTGATAGGGGGTATAAATGAAAAAAATAAAACTTCCCACTGACAAAACAAATCGTGGAAGCCCCACCATAAATGAACCGCTTGTTTCAAAGACAGCCTTTGCCGTAGAGATGAATGGATCTGATCAAACTAATCATAAGTTCAAGGCCATGCTTAATGCGTTGCTTGTCCCCGTAACGTTAATTAATGATGAATACAAATACGTATGGGTAAACAATTACTTTGCTGCAACCCATGGCAAAAAACCATCTGACATAATTGGAAAGACAGTGTCTGATCTATGGGGTGAAAAAACCTTTACAATGTATATTAGGTCAAGCATTGACAGATGCTTGGAAGGACATGCGGTCAAAAAGGAAGGATGGATGAATTTTTTTGCTCTGGGAAGCCGATACTGCGAAACTGTCTATTCACCATTTTGCACACTCAGCGAGGATAGCGCTAGCGTCATAGTGGTGACCTATGACATTACCGATCGCAAGAAAGCTGAACAACAGCTCAGGGACTATCAGGAGCACTTGGAGAAGCTTATTGAGGAACGGACGTATGAACTGAGGGAAAGTGAAGAAAAATTTAGAAACATTTTTGAGGACGCGGTGGTAGGTATCTACCAGTCAACTCCGGAAGGACGTTTTCTTATGGCCAACCCTGCGCTTGCCCGGATGCATGGATTCGAGACTCCGGAGGAACTCATGCGGTCCGTCACAGATATTGCAAACGATATCTATGTCGATCCCAAGCGTCGAAAAGATTTCATAGAGCTTGCAGAGGCTGATGGAATTATCGAAAATTATGAAATACAGGCTCGAACGCGTGATGGTTCAATTAAGTATCTCTCGGTAAATGCCCATACGGTGAAAGATGAAAACGGAAAGACTCTCCGCTATGAAGGCATCATACAGGATATTACAGAGATGAAGCTTTCTGGTGATCAGGTTATCCTGCAACGGGATCTTGCAAGGAAACTTGCGCAGACAGACGATATTTTAGACGGTCTGGACATGATCCTTCAGGCGGCCATCAAAGCTTCCGGTATGGAGTGCGGGGGAATTTGTCTGAAAAATGATAGAACAGGAGGATTCGACCTCTTCCATTCAGTTGGGCTGTCAGAAGACTTCCAGGAAAAAATACGGAATGTTCAGTTTGGATCGTTCACCTGGGCTCGAATGATGGAGAGAAAGAGCTTCCATATGAGCACAACCAGGGAGTTAACCCCCATCGCTTTTGATGAAGGTTTTACATTTGCCTCGGCAATGCCGATGCTCCAAGGGGATGAGGTACTTGGCCTCATAGTTGTAGCTTCCAAGATAGTCCATGAGATACCGGAACATGTTCGTATAGGTCTTGAAGGTCTTTCCGCAGAATCTGGAAATGTTATTGCAAGGATGCAAGCCAGGCAAAGGCTTGAGGAGGAAATAAAAACCAGAAGGGACGCTGAGTATGCCCTTCAGGTTAAGAGCCAAAGTCTGGAGGAAGCGAACACTGCATTGAAAGTCTTGCTAAAACACCGTGAAGATGACAGTAAAGAGTTGGAAGAGAAATTTATCGGAAATGTGAGGCAGCTTGTAATGCCTTATGTGGAAAAGCTGAAGTTAAGCAAGCTGGAGCCTTTGCAGCAAATGGCTGTGGACTTCATTGACTCAAATCTTAAGGAAATTGTTTCTCCTTTCCTCAATAATATAAGAAACTTTCATTTCACACCCCGTCAGCTTGAGATTATTTCCCTCATAAAGGCCGGAAAAACGACAAAAGAGATAGCCCTGCTTCTGGCGGTTAGCAAAGACGCTATCGATCTTCAAAGATTTCTCATAAGGAAAAAGCTTGGTATCAATAATAACAAAGCAAATCTGCGATCATATCTTCTCACTCTCTCGTAGTATTATATTTTTTATAATACTTTTATAATAATTATTTAATATTACAAAAATATGATTTCTCATATATGTTTACTTTATAAGTTTATTTAAGAATGAACGGGAGTAGGGATTTTTTCATGGTACTAGTCAAAGATTTGTATTTATAACTGTAATTATGAAGAAAAGCGCTGTTTTTTCCTGGAAGGAAGCTTCTGCGAGATCTTTCTCGGCAGGCTCTGTGAAGCCCCCAAGACATCTCGCCGTCCTTGATGCGCTTTCCCTCCCGGTAACCATAATTAATAATCAGTACATGTATGAATGGGTTAATAAATGCTACGGATCCGCCCATGGTAAAAAACCATCGGATATCATCGGAAAGACAGTTGCGGACATATGGGGTTGGGAAGTTTTTGGTAAATACATTAAGAGCAATCTTGATATGTGCTTTCAGGGCCGGGAGGTACGGCGGGAAGCCTGGATGGACTTCTCTGCCTTCGGACATCGTTACTGTGAGACTGTTTATTCGCCCTACGGCTTTGATGACACGGGCATGTATTGGGCCATAGTTGTTACGTATGACATGACTGAGAGGAGTCTCATCAAGGAGGAACTCGAGGCTTACCAGGAGGATTTGGCGAGGCTGGTTGATGAGCGTTCCAAGGAATTACTGCGAAAGAATGAGGAACTGAAAGTAAGTGAAGAAAAATACCGGAATATATTTGAAAATGCCGTGGAAGGCATATTCCAGACAACGCTGGAAGGTCGGTTATTAAGCGCCAATCCAGCTCTGGCGCAGATGTTCGGTTGTGAAAGCCCTGAGGAGCTAATTCATTCTGTGTCTGATGTTGGAACCCAAATTTACCTTAACCCGGATCGACGAATTGATCTCATGGAAATCCTCAAGAGAGAGGGAGTGGCCTACAACTTCGAGTTTGAAGCAAAACGCCGGGATGGAACGTCAAAGTGGGCCTCGATAAATGCACGCATCATAAAAGACCCGAAGGACAGGATGCTTTATATTGAAGGAACCATGGAGGACATAACTGACCGAAAGAAGATGGAGAAGGCATTGCTGGAAAGCGAGGAAAGATACAGAACTGCGATTGAGCATTCCAACGACGGGGTCGTCATAACCCTATTCAACGAACATCTTTACGTTAACAGGAGATATGTTGAAATGTTCGGCTATGAGAGCCCTGAAGAACTCATCGGAAAACCACTCTCTGCAACTGTTCATCCCGATGATCTCGACCGTGTAACCAATCTTAGCCGCCGGAGGCAACTTGGAGAAACGATTCAATCAAGCTATGAATTTAAGGCCAGAAGAAAAGATGGAAGCATATTTTATGCTGAAGCATCAGTAGCGAGGATCATGTACCAGGGAAGACCCGCTTCTCTGGCATACATAAGAGACATAACCCAGAGGAGAACTGCTGAAGAGGCAATGTTACGTATTCGCAGGGAGCATGAGCAGCTGGCAATTGCGAGAACAAAAGTGATCGAACGGCTTGCGCATGAGATGAGAACACCCATTGCTATCATCCAGGGGAACCTCACGCTCTTGAAAAAAAGACTTGGAGATTATGCACCAAGCAGCAACATGGATTCTCTTGAGAGAAATGTAGACCGTCTTTCTCGTGTTGCCTGGGATGCCAAAAAAACATTCGATGCGTATCGATTTGTAGAGGCGATAGACCTGCATGAAGAAATCGGGTGGTTTTCAAAACGAGTTCAATTGCTTCAGGACATACCATCACATGTTCAAAGCTACCTTAATACCCTCCGAGACTGGATAAGCCAATATTTGGCCCAATATGAGGGTCCAACAAGTGCAAGAGCAATCTACCCCGAGATTCGACAAATCATATCGAACGTGAAACATCAAGCCATGAGAGAAATATCTTTTTATCACAAAGGGGATGATGAGCTTAGGCTTGCAATTGATAAGATGGTACTCGGTGAAATCATGAACGCACTCCTGAAGAATGCCGTTGAGAATACACCTGATGGAGGCGCCATTTCAGTCGTACTTCAAAGAAAGAACGAAGGGGCTGAAATCAATATAGCCGATACGGGCATTGGGATTACAGAAGAGAACCAGAGGTATCTTTTCAGCGGTTTTCATTTTGCGAGAGAATCAGACTTTTACTCTTCCGGAAGGCCGTTCATGTTTGGCGCAGGCGGGAAAGGGCTTGATCTCCTGCGAATCAGGCTTTATGGTCGTCGATATGGTTTCCATGTATCAGTCAAAAGCCGAAGGTGCTCCTATCTCCCCGGAGAACGGGATCGTTGCCCGGGGAACATTAATCTGTGCCGCCATTGTTCCCGTCCTGATGATTGCGCTGAAAGTGGGGGAACAACCTTTTCCCTTATGTTTTCTAACGTTTCAGCTGAAAACCGTGAAGTTTAATAGAAACGACCTGGATGTCTTTCTCGATAAACATACCCCCCCTCCCAAGAGAAGGGCATCCTTGTCGTTACCCATGAAACAAAGGAGGTGTTGAAATGAGTGAATCAGTTCTGAAGGGGAAAAAGATACTTGCCGTCGATGATGAACCGGATATACTGGCGTTGCTTGAAGAAGAAATTAAGGATTCCTGTCCGAGCTGCCTGCTGGATAAAGCAACCACCTATGAAGACGCTGTTAAATATTTGGAGTCCACATATTATGACGTTGTAATCCTCGACATTATGGGTGTTAGTGGTTTTGAGCTCCTTGACCTGGCAGTAAAAAAAGATCTGAAAGTGGCAATATTGACAGCCCATGCATTGAGCCCTGAAGCGCTGAAAAAGTCGATGAATATGAAAGCACGTGCCTATTTGCCGAAGGAAAAACTTGGGCAGGTGGTTCCCTTCCTGGAAGATATACTGAAGTATGACTATGAATCAGGTTGGAAACATCTTATGGGCAAGCTCTATGATTTTTTCAACCAAAAATTTGAAACTGACTGGGAAAAGAAGACCGGAGGACCGTGGAGTGAATGGATAGGTAAATAAGATCTTCATTTACCATAAGAACGGATATGGGCTATGCTGACGGCCTTTGATTTATTTGGATTCGGAGATCGTGAGGTGCTGTCCGTGATCCGTACCGTAAAAGATGCAACCGATCTCTCCCAACTCAACCTCATGAGGCAGGAAGTGGAAAAAGCCTTGAAGGTCCTCATACCTGAAGGGGTCACAGCGTCTCGGGCCTGCAAAACCCTGAGCGATTTCATGGATAAGGTGGTAAAAAGAATTATCTGGTTCGCAGAAGAGGCCTGCGGACCACCACCATGCAGATATGCATGGCTGGGGCTCGGTAGTGAGGGACGGCAGGAACAAACTCTGCATACCGACCAGGATAATGCTATTATCTTTAAAGACCCCGTTAATGATCGTACAAAAGAATATTTCATGCGCCTTTCCGAGAGAATTGTCCAGGGCCTTAATGAATGCGGCATACCGCTGTGCAAGGGGAATGTGATGGCAACTAACCCCAAATTTTTTGGAACCATGAGCCAATGGAAGAATCGATTGGAATGCTGGATAGATAACATCAGTTTTAGCGAAGCAGAGCTGATGGATACCTATATTTTTCTGGATTTCCGCTGTATTTACGGTGATCAATTCCTTGAAAAAGAACTCAGGCAATACATGAACGAGTCTATCGAAAAAAATCCCTCTTTTCTGAAGTCCTTGGCTGAGAACATCGTATCCGTCCCCATGCCAATAGGGATTTTCAAACCTTTTATTGTTGAGAGGACAGGCAGATATAAGGACCGGCTGAACATAAAACTGTATGGGCTTGTTCCGCTTGTTACCTGTATAAAGATTCTATCTCTCCAGAATGGTCTAACAGAAACCAATACACTCAAAAGAATCGAAGGTCTTACGGAGAGAAAAATTATCTCTCCTGACCAGAAGGATGCCCTTGAGCAGGCATTTGAGACATTGCTGACGCTGAAAATTCAGAATAGTCTGGTAGATTTTGACCAAATGAAGGAGTTTGGGAATCATATAAATCCTGCCAGTCTTTCTCTGAGACAAACACAGCTTTTGAAAGAAGCTTTCTGCACTGTATCCGAACTCCAGAAGAAGACAAAGGAAGTGCTCAAGATTGAAGAAAATAGGGGACGTTGGTGACATATTGACATTTGAAGGTACCCCTTCATTTCTTGCCAGATGCATGCAGGGCAGCTTCGATCTCCCCGGAGAGGGGGTGACGTCTTCCTCTGCCGGCGAGCTTTGATACCGCCGATGGGGAAATGTTCAAGTTTCTGGCAACCTCTGCTCCTGATATCCGGAGCCTGTCGATGGCAAGATGGGCGATGATTGCTCGCGCCTGAGACGCAGCCCTTTCCTTTATGGTGCTTTTGATGAACGCCTCTTCGGTTCCCATACGATCTGCGACAAGAGCAATGAGTGCGGCGAGGGTCATACCCTTGGCATCCGTTCTCTTGAGGTGCTCCTCCCGGGCCTGTCTGAGGACGGATGCGACGAAGTTGGTACTGCCTAAGATGCGCTCATCACCGGCCATACGAAGCCCCTGTTTCTTTATCTCTCGCAGGGTTGCCCACCCCCCTGTCGAACGTATCAGTCCTCCGCCCGTGAGGTCCGGTCGTTTTCCCATGGATATGCCATTCTCCACAAAGGACCGGTAGGCCCTCCGTGCGGCTGACAGCTTTTGTCCGAAGAGGCCCAGGATTGAATCCGTATCCTGCCAATCTCTGGATATTTTTCCCATGAGCGATGCATGGCCGGTGTAGGCATACAAATCAAGTATCTTCATGTCTTTTACTATGCCTGTCCGGATGGGGTTTAAATGGATGTAGCGGACGAGTTCCAAAAGATAGGGATCGGTTTCACACAAAAAGGACTTGTAACGGTTCTGGAAGAGATAGCCGTGACGGTTATGATGTCTGTTGTAAAACTGAGCATACCCGGTTAAAAGTCTTCGCATAACCGTGCTGATAGGGGTGGTCCCTGTCCGGAGCAAGAGATGGACATGGTTGGGGAGCAAGGCCCAGGCATAGCAGCACGTTTGTGTTTCCTGAAGGATGCGACCGAGACGATTGAGGAAGTTCTCATGGTCGTGACTATCCTGAAAGATGGGACTTCTCTCAATCCCCCTGACAATGATATGATGGAGAGCGCCGGGCGCATCGATGCGGGCTTTGCGGGGCATGGGAAAGTATGGCATGAGAATAGGTAAATGTCAATATGTCACCAACGTCCCCTAAGTTCCTTACCGTTACTATCGCCTCAATGTATGAATTTTAACGGGAGCTTTTGTCTACCCCTTCTACAAGGACAAGTGTTGTCTGCGTTCCCAGGGAAAAGGCCTCTTTGATGACCCCCTTTACCTTGATCTTTTCACCTTTTGCCGGAAGCGGTCTGTCGGTCACAACGTTAATTTCTCCCGTGCCATCGCGCACGGTGAAATATCTAACGATGATGACTGAGAAAACCTCGGTCACCTCACCGGAGATAGTTACCTCTTTGCCGGCGAAATCCCTTGGATGACCCGTTATGTCGCCAATTTTTGTAGTGCCTACTCCGCAGGAGATAAATGAGAAAACATAAAAGCCCAGAAAAACAATACTAAGAATTTTGGGATTGCAATTTACTTTTCTCATGATAGCCCCTTTTTTCAAACCATACCACAGGTTCGGAATTCTTTCAAAAAAATAAAGAATCTTAATCCTCGCCGGGCGTCAGACACCGATCAACGACTCTCTTCAGGCGCCAGCTTTCATTTTTTTAAAGAAACTGCGCCCTGCCTTTATTAATACAAAGATAATGAAAGCTACTACAAGGATGATCCCTATGATGGGGAGTATGATTGCAAGAATGGCTGTGAGGGCTGAACCAACAAGTTCAAGGGTGGATACGGCAGGATTTCCGATACCCCCTGTAAACAAAGATGATTTTGCCCTGAGAGCAGTTGTGGCACCCTGTAGAAGTCCCGCAGCTCCACCTCCGGCTATGATTGCAACCATCCATTTCAATGACGGAGGCATGTCGGTAATCACCGATGCTGTTACAACGGTGCCTGCAAGAATTGAGACAGGGGAAGCGATAGCATCCATCATATTGTCAAGCCAGGGTACATAGTAGGCAATAACCTCGAGGACCGTTGCAGAAGCAAAGGCGATCATGGCGTAATAACCACCCATCCATTCAAAACCTGACGCCAGGGTAATGAGGCCATACTTTGTGGCAAGACTGAGGGCAAGAAGGGGGACAAAAATCCTGAACCCGCACGCGGCGCTCAGGCCTATGCCGGTGATTACCGCAAGTATCGTTTCCATTTCATTCATCGTAGGATAACCTCGCTATCGAATCATAATCATTGTCCTTCAATTTTGAAATAGGGTCAACTAAAAACGTTTGCCATCACTATGATCATTCCTCGTCTTGAACGTTCGATGCAAGGTTCTCAATGGGCTTGTCGATAAAGCTGGCCAATTCTTCTGCTGCATTCACTGCCATCGCATAGTTGGTAAGATAAATGATATTCAGCATGTTCTTCGAACCAGGGCTGCACAGGTTGATGAGAAAAGTGTCGGGAGAATGTCTGTCTCCTGCCCGAAATTCTATCCGAACCTTTTCGAAGTTGTCCAGGTTGTATTCCTTTTTTTTCATGGGAATGAGAAGGCCCCACCATTGTGATGCCACGCGTGTTCGGCGATTAATAGCAAGGCCGCTGCGGCTGAGCATGAGGATAAAGCCAACAACGGCAAAGAGTGGTCCTAGGGGAAGCAAAAGAGCCATAACAATGGGACCCCCCTCAAGCTCAACCGGAATGATGCCAAAAGGAATCTGTGTGACAAAGAGACCAACGAGAAAGAAGGGCAAGCCAAGCAGAACAAGGCGTCCTCCACCTTTTTTTCGTTCAATGATATCTGGGCCACGATTCATGAAAATTATAGATTTAAAAGCCATGCATTCATTTTCGAACAATCTGGATTAATTTTCAACGGTAGATTTGATAGAGCTATCTTCCGCCTGTTGATTCGCTCATACCCATTTTGAAAACATCACAATTTTTAAAAACAAAGCATGGTCTTCCGGGCATGGAAATTCAACAAATTGTGTATAATCAGAACCTTTGCCGCTGAAGCTATTTCTGTATGCTTTTCGGTTCTTTATCCTGTTTTTCTTTTAAATTCTTTTCGAGTTTAATGGCCTTCTGCTTCTGTTGTTTGTCTCTATTTTTCTTTCCGCCTCTGTCTCCCATTCTTTTACCTCCTGACGTATTCTTCTCGCGGGAAAGCGAGGATAAATACTGCAATTACCGTCATCTAGTACCGCAAAATGACGGATGTATTTACAAGTGAATCGGTTGGTATCTACTAATCATCTAAGAGCTTACCTCTCCGTCTCGCTCCGGCTGATACAGGATCTTAAGTACTTTATATCGCCTTGTACCTGCTGGAACCTCCCACTCAATTAAATCCCCCTCTTTATATCCAAGCAGGGCGGTGCCAATAGGCGCAAGAATGGAAATTGCGTTCTCGACCATGCCAACCCTATTCGGGAAAACGATGGTGTATGTCTTCTCCTCTCCCGAATCCATGTCCTTTATCTGTACTGTTGAGTTCATTGTTATTATGTCTGGAGGAATTTTTTTGGGGCTCACGATGTTGGCGTAGGACAATTCTTCCTCCAGGTTTTCCAGGTGTGCGGCATCCAGCGTGCTTCCTATCTTGATAAGATGCTCCAGTTGTTCCGCATCATGCTCGGTGATGAACAGGTACCGTGTCTTTTGTTTCATACCGCCCTCCTCAATTCCTGTTTTTTTAAATTGCCCCGTCTCTGTTTAAAACTTCTGAATTTCTGAATGTGTTGTATGTATCGTGGTCCAATGGGTAATCCCATGATCCGGTCCGGTGAACAATCTTCCCGCCGAAACCTGTTTTAAATCGATAAAGTCCAAAAAATGGGTGAGCCGGATCTTCCGTTGGTGAAACAGCTCCCATGTCATAGGTGCGGCATCCCCTGGAACGCGCCAAGCGCATACCACCCCAATGAACAGCGTAGGGGCCCATGAGGTTTCTTTTTTCACTCGATGAAGCACCGAAGAGGTAAGTTGCCGTCCTGCCGCTAATGGTGATGATTGCACCCGCAAGAAGATCTTCCTCCTGGGCGGCGAACAACAAATGAACCTCTGATGAATCTGGATCACAACCGAGGGCAGAGAAAAGGGCAAGGAAATATTCATACTCGCACAGGTAGAAACCATTTCGTGCCGCTGTCTTCCGGTACAGGTCGTAAAATGCGGGCAGCATCTCAACCGACGCAGTGAATACCCGTACGCCTCTCTTTTTTGCCAGGCGTATATTATATCTTGTCTTGGGCTTCATAGCCTGGAGGATTTTTTCTTCGGGGCGGGAAAGATCGACGACATAGGTATCGGCAAAGGTCATATTCGTGATCGCCTTCTTCAGGTTCCAAGATTCTGTTCCAAAATTCATTCTCAGTTCCCACAAACGTGCTTCAGGCGGGCCAGAGCGTTCTCCCCTTGCTATATCCCGGGCATAGTGCGACTCCCAGGGAAGGTCATACCGGATGAAAGCAGGTGTCGGATCGAGATGTCTGACCATTGTGCCGGATAGGGTTTCAAGGAAAAGTCCGTAATCATCCGGTTCCGGAGCGTACTCTGGACCCTGGGGAACATACGCTGCAGAAAATTCATTCCCGAAAGACTTGGTAAGGACAAGGATATCACCGTTCAATCCCGGGGTTGAAAAATCGAAAGCGAGAGCTTTCCAGCCCAGGCGGGATTTCACCTGACTCCAATATGATGTCTGAAAAAGGATGTCCGTGGGGAGTAACCCATACACATCCTTAGGCCGCAGGTCTAATTTCATCTTTTCTCCTATCGTCCGTCCTAATGGTTTTTTATTTTGATTCCATAATCATCCCGATCGTCACAGCGGGTTTTCCTTTTGAACGGCGGATGACGGTAGATATAAGGCGCGCCGGAAATGATGTTCCGTCCTTGCGGATATATTGTTTCTTCATGTCGAAGGAAACGCGCTGCCCGTTTTTTATCTTCAGGTAGGCTGCCTTCTGTTTCTCCACATCATCCGGGTGGGTGAACTGTGTAAAAGGCATCCCGGTAAGCTCTTTCTTGGTATATCCCAAAAGTCTCTGCATCGCCGGGTTGCTTAAAAGAACCGTGCCGTCTTCCACTCTTATTACCGACATGCCGATAGGGGCCCGTTTACAAGCTGAACGCAGTCTCAATATGCCAGCAGATAGTGGTTTCTCACCAATGTGATCCTGCGTTACGTTGAGAAAGGAAAAAATATGTTCCGGATTAGCAAGGTCGATTGCAATGTTTTCCTTGATTACCACTGGGTTTACTGCTGTGTTTTGGAAAATGTTTGTGTTCGTTTCCATATTTTTTCCTCCTCGGTGTGTATTTTTCTTTAAAGAATCGGCTCGTTTCTGTCCCATTCAGATATTGGGTAATTTGTATATCAGTGGATGCCTCCCCTAAGTTATTTTCAGAATAGATAATTACTGTCAGATGCCGCTTTGTAGAGTATTTTCCCGCTTGCATGTCTCATCTGCTCTATCGAGGTATTCTACCATTCGATACCCATCATTAAGCACTTCGCTCAATGGAATAGGTTGTTCTAGATGCCTTACATCTTGGCCTTCTTTAAAGATCACGTAGTTGCCCGTGAGTCTGTGCTGGAGCATTACGAATCTGTGGCCAATGTTGCGGAAATGATCGACCCAGCCTCGTAAACTTTCTTTGACCAGCTGCGGTTTATTGAAGATAAAGCCGCAGAAATCATCCTGTACATATCGATTCATCATACCTCCCTCTATATCAGGAATTAAAGATACGATCTGGGCGACTCCAAAATGGCCATGAGTCCACATGCATACTTTTCATCAATGTCCCGAAGGATATGATATCCAGCCATGGCCTCGCCTCTGTTCCCTGTTATGATATGTGCGACAGCGAGATTGAAGCGGGCCTCCAGGTGATAGGGATTAAGGTCGAGTAACTGGGCCAGGGTTTTGATACAATCACCGTAGAATCCAAGGCGTCTGTATGCAACTGCAAGTCTCAGGTATGCTTCGTAGTTAAGTGGATCCGTTGATATTGCTTTCTGGAATTCCTCTGCAGCCTGTTTGTGACAGCCCATAACCGCTAAATCAATACCCCGGTTCAGGTGGTCTTCAGCCTCTTTCGTCTTTTCTTCCTCAATCTCGGCAACGGGTTCCGACTGTTCAGAGAGTAATCTTCCTTCCTCATCGAAGTTCTTCCTCTGAATCACTCTTCCTTCGAGGTAGATGTCAATACACTGTATTTCCCCTGTCTCGTAATATGTAGTACAGCTTCCTTCCTTTTTTCCATCTCTGAATGTGCTTCTTTCCTTGGGCATCCCGTTCTGAAAGTATGCTCTGTAATCTCCGTCCAACTTGCCCTCATTGAAGTATGCCACGGTATCAAGCGATCCATCCTCGTAATAGCTTTTATGATCGCCATGGAGTTTGCCCCTTTTGTATGTGCATTCTTCCCGGATCGACCCGCTCTTGTAAAACGTTTTCATTGGGCCATCGAGCAAGCCCATTCTGAAGTTTTGTTCCATCCAGATTGGGCCATCCGGGTAATATGTGTGGCTATGGCCATGAGCTTTATTGTTTGCATACGTAAAGACACGTCGCAGTGTTCCTGCCCAGTAATACTCCAAGACCTTCCCTTCTGGTATTCTGCCAGTCATTACAAGCTGCATTCCATTATCGCACAGAATTTCTTTTGCGATTTCCTTACCGCCGGAGAAGTATGTTATTATTTCCATGCCGTCACAGTTGAATCCGTTTGATACCCTGGTGACTTCTTGCATATTATCGACATTTTTCATGATCCATCCCTCCTGGCGCTATCCTTTATGTTTGGTCTTTTATGGCCTTTAAAGCACGGGTTACAGCCTCATGAAGAGCAGGCACCTCGGGGGCTTTGAGGATATCCTTCATAACCCGCAAGACTGATGATCCGCGAAACGTGGGATAGACCATTGTTTGCCTTATCTTCCTTGGCACAACGACCCGAAGCGCATCGGCAGCAAGGATCCTGGCATTTATGGAAGTATTTTTGTTAATCATGACGGCACAGATATTTTCGATTAACTCATCCGTGGGTTTCCGTATATCAATCGCGAACTCCAAAATCCTTTCTTTGAGCCTCCAGTCCCCGTCTTGTCCGAGAACTCTGCACAGATACTGCTGATAATCGTCTAGGATAAATGCATTTTTCAACTCCTGAAGTTTGTCGAGAGTAATTACCCAATCTCTGTGGTTGTCCAGAAAACTGATGTTCATTTACTCCTCCTTTGCTTCGTTACCAATTACTAAAGCAAACCGCATGCCTCAGAGAAAAATGCATGAAGTCCCTGTAAGTGGTAATGTTTGTTGCAAGGAATATGATTAAAGTGCGGAATAACCGGACAGTCTGTTCGTGGTTATGTTGCATTTTGCAGCTTATGCTGCATTATGCAACGATTTTTAGTCTCTGAATCATTCGCCAAAGAGATGTGCGGTTGATACCAAGGATATCCGAGGCCTTGGCCTTGTTTCCCCCTGTCTTTTCAAGAACTTTTATTATATAGGCTTTTCCGACTTCTTCAAGGGTTTTCAGATCCTCATCGAACACTGCAGGAGGACTATCCAGAGAAGTCCGTACTTTTTCCGGAAGACTTTCGGGGGTGATCTCACTGGCTATTTCAAGGAGTGTGGCTCGCTCGATCACGTTTTCGAGTTCCCTTACGTTTCCCGGCCAGTCGTATGCTTCAAGCATACGCAGTGCCTCTTTCGTTATGCCCGTTATGGGCTTATTGTTCTCGGCGCTGTATTTTCGGAGAAAATGGCTCGCAAGGGCTGCAATGTCTTCTTTCCTCTCAGCGAGGGAAGGCAGTCTAATGGAGATTACATTGAGACGATAATAGAGGTCTGCCCTGAATGCTGATGACCTCATCAACTCTTCCAGGTTCCTATTGGTTGCTGCAACAACCCTGACATCGACCTTTTTTCGTGTTGTTGAGCCAACTGGCTGAATCTCCCCGTTTTCAAGGACCCGCAGCAATACCTGTTGTAGGCGAGGGCTTATGTCCCCGATTTCGTCGAGAAACACAGTGCCTCCATCAGCAGTTTCAAAGACGCCCTGTTTATCCTTAACGGCCCCTGTGAACGCGCCTTTCACATAGCCGAAGAGTTCGCTTTCAAGGAGGGATTCGGTGAGAGCAGCACAGTTAACAGGCAGGAAGGGCTTTTCCGAACGAGCACTATTATAGTGGATAGCCCTTGCTACGAGTTCCTTTCCCGTTCCCGTTTCTCCCAGGATGAGGACCGTTGCCTTGGAATCTTTGACTTTATCGATAGTCTTGTAGACCTCAATCATGGCCTCGCTGTTTCCCACCACGTTATCATAGCTATATTTTTTTCTCAGTTGGCTTCGTAAAAGCCTGTTATCATCGAGGAGTGCTTTTTTTTCGAGAACTTTCCTGACAATAAGTCTGATCTCGTCAAGGTTGAAAGGCTTCGAGATATAGTCCTCGGCGCCTTCCCTCATTGCTTCCACCGCCGTGTCAACCGTGGCATAAGCTGTTATGATCACCACACTGGTTTCCGGCCTTGATTTGCGGATTGCCCTGAGAACGTCCATTCCGTCAATACCCGGAAGTTTAAGATCAGTAATCACAAGATCATATCCGTTTCCATCTGCCCTTCCAAGGGCTGCTTCTCCCGTTTCCACAGTGTCGACAACATATCCTTCATTTGTCATGATCTCCCGTAGTGCGAGTCTCATCTTTCTATCGTCTTCTACGATAAGGATTTGTGCAGGTTTCATTACGTGCTCACCGTCCTTTCCTCTTCGGTATCCTGCTGGTCGTGATCCAAAGCAGGTAGCTCTATCGTAAAGGTTGTTCCTGTTGGCTGCGAGTCATTATGGCCTTCTTTGAGACATGTACTCGTCACTCTGATGTTGCCCCCCATCTTTCTCACCATGGAATGACTTATGGCAAGTCCCAATCCTGTTCCCTCACCGGACAATTTCGTGGTGAAAAAAGGGTCGAACACGTCGTCCAAGAGCTCTTCCGGTATACCGATGCCCGTGTCCTGGATCTCGATGACGGCCCTGTGCAATACGGGGATGTACCGCGTAACGACAGTCAGCGTGCCCCCCCTCTCCATAGCATCCACAGCATTGGCGACGATATTCATAAAGACCTGGTGGAGGATGCTTGCGTTCCCTTTTACGAGCGGGAGATTCTTCTCGAAGGTGCGCTTGATTTTGATCCCTTTGTCAGCGCACAGCTGCTGGGTAATATCGAGGAGCTTTCCGAGAACCTCGTTAACGTCCGTGGTTAACGAATCCGTCTGGGACTGTCGCGAAAAATCAAGAAGGTTCCTTACTATCTTGCTTCCCCTCTTTATTTCTCCCTCGATAGAGGTGAGTTTCTCGACAGAGGTAGGCGATGTGTTCTTGAAGTCTTCTTTCAGCATCTGGGTATAGAGGAGGGCGCTTGCGAGAGGTGTATTCAGTTCGTGGGCGATCCCGGCAGTTAGGAGTCCCATCGAAGCGAGTTTGTCCTTCTGAATGACCTGTATTTCCAACTCCTTCTTTTGTTCATAGGCAGATTTAAGCAACCGGACAATCCTGGTTGATATGAGGTACCCTATAAGGGTTATAAGTGCAATGAGAAGTACTACTATGCCAGCAAAAAGATTTCGAAGATCGGTGATATCCTTAAATACCTCCGCTGAATCCTGTTCTGCTACAAGATACCAACTGAGGTTGGACAGTTTTCTGTACACCCTGACTACCTTTTTACCCCGATAGTCGATATACTGGTCAGGGCTTACTTCTTTAAAGTACTCTGCGAACAACTCTGGTAACATGCGTTCCCCGGCACGGCTTTCACCCACCCGTGTGGAAGTAAGAAAAACTCCATCTTTATTTAACAGATAAATTTCTCCCGTCTGGCCTATACCGGTGCTTTTCATAATATGAGCAATGCCGTTAAAATCAACTGTGGCACCAAGAACTCCGCTTGTCCTGCCGTTGGTAGACTTCACGGGAACTGCAAAGAGGAGGTCATATCTTCCTTTGACTTCTGGGGATACTACGTCTCCCACGAAAGATCTTCCCTGCGTTGCAGCCTTAAACCATGGCTGATCAGCAGGCCTTCGCCCGAATACATGTTTGGTACCATTTTTACAAATGATTTTTCCTTCCTTATTGGCCATAAAAATGTGTCTGTAAATCTTGCGTTCCAGGTGCATGTTATTCAGATGGATCATGTTGCATTCTCCACCATTTGCCTGAATGGTTAATGCAAGCAGATTGAGATCCCGTATGCGCTCAATACGGAACTCTTCAACCATGAGAGTGTTCTGATCCACGATGCTCTCCAGGTGCGATAGAACTTTTTTCCGGACCAGCTCAGCCTCCTTCCTGTAAACCACGGTGGCGAAGAAGATAAGGGGCACCGACGAGATAAGAATAAACGTAATTATAAGTTTTGCCCTAAGCCTGTCGAAGCTCATTGTATATTTTTCCCTCAGCTATGCATATTATAGCAAAAGAGGTGCCAGAAAGATTGTGCTTTTGTGGAGCATCTATTACTGGGGCTTGCGTCGCCGCCACCCACTGCGTGGGTACCCGGCCGGCTAAGCCGTCAGAGACTCCCCTTCGCACTCGCTGTGCTCACGTAAAGCTTCCCATGCACAACGCAAGCCACACAGAGGACCACGATTTTAAGCGTGGGTGAATGCGTTTATTATTCGCGCGTAGCGTGTGCATGTTTTGGTACCATGGGCTTGCCCGTGGGAATGTACCCTTGCAATAATTATTGGTATTGTCTAAAATGGAAGAAAGAAACAAAATGAATACAGAAAAAAGCCTCAACAAGCAAGCGCAGTTAAATTTGTTGGAGCGCATCAAAGAGCTGTCCTGTCTTTATGGAATTGCCCATCTTGCCGCGGACACGAGCATGAGCATTGACGATGTGCTTGAAGGTATTGTGAAAATTCTTCCTCCCGCCTGGCTTTACCCCGACATAGCCTTTGCGAGCATTGTGCTCGATGGTTACTTATATTCTGTGCGTCATTGTCACCGAGTCAAGCATCGGCAGCGGGCACTGATTATCATTGATAGCAAACGGCGCGGTTATGTTGAGGTTTCGTATCAGAAGGAAATGCCGGCGCGTGATGAGGGGCCCTTCCTCAAGGAAGAGCGGAACCTTCTTAATGCCGTGGCAAAAGAGGTTGCAGTTATTATTATGCGGCGGGAAGCAGAGCAGGGAAAGTTGAAGTTGGAAGCGCAACTCAGACATGCGGACAGATTGGCTACCATAGGCCAACTTGCGGCTGGGGTTGCCCATGAATTAAATGAGCCCCTGGGCCACATACTCGGCTTCGCTCAATTGGTAAAAAAATGTCCGGGACTTCCTGCTCAGGCACAGACAGATGTAGACAGGATTCTCAGCTCATCTTTCTATGCACGTGAAATAGTGAAAAAACTCCTGATTTTTTCCCGGCAAATAACTCCACAGAAAACGAAAGTGAATCTTAACAATCTCGTGACAAATGGGCTCAGTTTTTTTGATTCAAAATGTGTCAGCGACGGTATAGAGCTACAGTGTCTGCTCTATCCTGACCTGCCGGAGATTGATGCTGATCCTTCCCAGATGAACCAGGTGTTTGTTAATTTGGTGGTTAATGCCATGCAGGCAATGCCTAATGGCGGAAAAATAACGATCTCAACGTTGAAGGAACGTACAAAAATTTACCTTATTATAGAGGATACTGGCACTGGGATGGAAGAAAATATTCTTCAGAAGATATTCACGCCTTTTTTTACGACAAAAGATGTTGGTCTCGGAACAGGGTTAGGTTTGCCTGTCGCCCATGGCATTATAACAGCCCACGGAGGCTCTATAAAAATTAAAAGCAAAGTGGGTAAGGGCACGAAATGTATAATAAGGTTGCCTATAAAAAAACATAAACCCATTAAACGGGGAGGGGAAAATACACTTGCCTGACAACAGAGATTGTATTCTGATAGTCGATGACGCTCCGGCAACATTGGAATTACTTCGGCGTAATCTGCTGTCTGCAGGATACAGGGTGCTTATGGCATCCAGCGTTGCCGAAGCCACGAGGACCCTGGAGAATAACCATGTTGATCTTGTGATTACGGATCTCAAGATGCCCGGGCTTGGCGGCGAGCACCTTGTTCGGCATGTCCGGGAAAATTTCAGCGATACGGAGGTGATGATTATAACTGGCTACCCCAGCGTAAAAGGTGCAGTTGAAGCTGTAAAGACAGGGGCAGAAGATTATTTGGCAAAACCTTTTACAGAGGAAGAACTTTTATCAACAGTGGAACGGACACTTAGAAAACTTCACATTCGGAAGGTTGCGCATGAGTCCTCCAAACCAAGGGTTTCCGTTTCACACGGTCTTGTTGGTGAATCCAGAGCCATGGTTCGGATAGGAGAGTTTATCTCGAAGGCTGCATTGACACCTGCAACCGTGTTGATCTCAGGTGAGAGCGGCACCGGCAAGGAACTTGTTGCAAGGGCTATTCATTATAGAAGCAAAAGAGCTGCTGCACCTTTTGTACCTGTCAATTGTGGAGCCATTCCTGAAGAATTGCTGGAGAGTGAACTCTTCGGCCATATCAAGGGCGCCTTTACAGGAGCCACGGAAACACGCGCCGGTTTCTTTCAAACGGCCGATGGAGGAACCATATTTCTTGATGAGATAAGTGAAACGAGTCTGTCGATGCAGGTCAAGCTCCTGAGGGTTCTCCAGGATAAAGAGGTCTGTATGATCGGATCAACGCGAACGAGAAAAGTTGATGTACGGATTCTCGCGTCAACAAATAAAGACCTTTCTGCACTGGTGAAAAAGGGCCTATTTCGAGAGGATCTCTTTTATCGTATTAATGTGATAATGGTGGATCTGCCACCATTGAGGGAGAGAGAGGATGACATATTTCTCCTTATCCGGCACTTTGCCAAGAAGTTTGCTGAGGAGTTGGGGCGTCCGGCGCCAATGTTTTCTGATGGCGCTTTGCAGGTGCTCAGGAAGTATCACTGGCCGGGAAACGTGAGAGAACTGGAAAATGTAGTTCAACGTCTTATTGTCATGACAGACGGAGATATCATAGATGTTCCGGATCTTCCTTCCCTGATGCGATTCTCTGCTCGCCAGGCCGTGACCCTCAACCATACCCTGGCTGAAGTAGAAGTTGAATACATAAGAAGTGTTCTGCTCAGTGTAAACAATAATAAAACAAACGCAGCAAAAATTCTTGGAATCGACAGGAAAACACTTAGAGAAAAGCTCCAGAAAGCGAAATTATCTTCATAAAAATTTTTGGTGACTCCACGTTCAGAGAAACAAAAGTCTTCAAAGTCATCTTTAGAAAATCATTAATGTGATTCTTTTTATTGAATCAAATCTCCCCGCTGGTACAAAATTCCCCGGGGAAGGCCGCTCTTTTCCGGTGTGCTCGAAAAGAGTAAGCCTCGACTTCCATCGACACCTATTACTCCTATGTTGTTAATATCATGTAATTAAAAGCATAACATCAAAGAAGCATCCTCGCGAATTATTTTGAAAAACACCGATGGCAAGGAGATTGCTCTATCTCTCTTCTACAAGGATTCAAAATTATCCCATTTGGAAGGGGGTTCAAATGAAGAGCGAAGGCCATGTGGCCAGAAAAAAGAAAAAATCTATTATTGTTGAAACAATTCAATATCAGGGTATTTGCCCTTCCTGCGAGAACTTCCCCCTGTGCAGCCTCATACATATTCCAAAACTGCCAATCACCTTTTGTGAGGAGTTTCTTAACAACGGCACCTCAAATGCGGCTAAGGCCGCTAAAAAGCAGAAGAAAGTCACGAAAGGCCGGGTTCACCTGAAGAGATACGATGATTTATGCAGCTCATGTGAGAATTCTGGTAACTGCATCTTTCCTAAGGATGAGGCAGGCGTATGGCACTGCGAGGAATACCGGTAAGACACTGAATGCAGAGAACATGAAATCCACATAGAACGGAAGGGAGAAATATGGACACGAAAGATATTCTCACTATTATACAAAACAACAGTCACAGCAATGGAGGGCTTATTGCTATCCTCGAAGCGATCCAGGAAACTTACACCTATCTTCCCGAAGGAGCGTTGAGACTAATTGCCCAGGAAACCGGTCACTCTCTTACCGATATATATGGCGTTGCCACATTCTATAAGGCGTTCAGCCTGAAACCAAAGGGTAAACATAGCATCTCTGCATGCCTGGGCACGGCATGCCATGTACGGGGCGCCCAGACTGTCGTTGAAGAGTTTAAACGTGAGCTCAATGTCGCATCCGGCGAAACGACCCCTGATAACGAGATTACCTTTGAGACGGTAAACTGTCTTGGGGCATGTGCGCTAGGCCCGATTGTTGTTTGTGACGGCCACTATTTTGCTAATGTGAATAAGAGAGAGATAAAGGAAATAATCCAGAAAACAAAAGAGGGGATAAAAGGATCAGATGGAGGTTTAACAAAATATGCGTTTCCATTAGAGATTTTTTGTCCACAATGTGGCCGGAGTTTGATGGACAATGAAGATTATCTCAACGGTTATCCATCCGTGCGGATTGATGGCTCCATGGGGGAGAAGAAAGGTTGGGTAAGACTTCCGTCCCTTTATGGCAACTTCGCTGGAACTTACGAACACGAGATTCCCGAGAATACAGTGGTCAGGCTTTTCTGTCCCCATTGTGGCTCTGGCCTCCAGGGTAACACCCACTGCACGGAATGTAACGCTCCTATGGCAGAAATGGCGGTAAACGGAAAAGACAGTGTTATTCGTATATGCACTCGTGTCGGATGTAATGGGCACATGCTCGATCTTAATAGAACGAGGAACTACTAATTAATGGATATGAATATGAATAAACTCGCATCAATAGACGAATTCATCACTATGCAGACGAGGCTTGTAGCAAATGACGATAGGGAGATGCCGACTGTCGTCATTTCTGCTGGTACCTGCGGTCAGGCAAGCGGAGCAAATGCTTTAATCCGTATGGCAAAAAAGGAGCTTCTGCAGAAAAAGCTTGCAGATAAAATTCGTCTTCGTATTACAGGTTGCCATGGGTTCTGTGCAATGGAGCCATCTGTGCTTGTGGAACACCGGCGGACATTTTATCCAAAAATCAGTCCGGACGATATGATAGAAATTATTCATGCGATTACGAAAGGTGACATCGTGGCCAGGCTGCTTTTTGTTGACCCTGAAACAGGTAAGTCGATCGAGAGACTGGATGATATACCATTTTTTACAAAACAAGTTCGGACAATAGTTGGATGGAACGAAAAGGTAGATCCTATCCGTATCCATGACTACATAAAAAATAAAGGGTATGCTGCCCTGGGAAAGGTTCTTTCAAACCAAAGCCCCCATTTCGTTCTCGATGAGGTAAAGGTGTCAGGCCTGAGAGGTCGCGGAGGTGCAGGATTCCCCACGGGACAAAAATGGGACCTCTTCGCTTCCCGGCAAAATGGAAGCGACAAATACATAATCTGCAATGCTGATGAAGGTGATCCGGGTGCCTATATGGACAGGAGCGTTCTCGAAGGTAACCCGCACAGCGTTATTGAAGGCATGTTAATAGGCGCTTATGCGACCGGGGCTACCGTGGGTATCATTTATATACGTACTGAATATCCGTTGGCGATCAAACATCTCAACATTGCTCTTGAACAGGCCAGAGAATTAGGTCTGCTGGGAAAAAACATCCTGGGTACAGGTTTTTGCTTTGACATAGGGATCGTAAAGGGTGCAGGTGCCTTTGTTTGCGGTGAAGAAACGGCCCTGATTAAGTCTATCGAGGGTAAAATGGGCGAACCACGGCAAAGACCTCCATTTCCAGTCGTAAAGGGTCTCTATGGAAAGCCGACCATGATAAACAATGTCGAAACTTGGGCAAACATCCCCATCATCATAAGCAGAGGTGGACAATCATTTGCCGGAACAGGGACGGAAAGAAGTTCCGGAACAAAGATTTTCAGTCTCGTAGGTAAGATCAAGAACACCGGGCTTGTCGAAGTCCCGATGGGGATAACTATAAATGAGGTTGTTCAGAATATCGGTGGGGGAGCGGCTGGCAAGGCAAAGATCAAGGCTATTCAGACCGGCGGTCCATCTGGCGGGTGCATCCCGGCGTCTATGTTTGATCTCACCATCGACTATGAGAGCCTGAAGAATGTAGGTTCTATTATGGGCTCTGGCGGTATGATCGTGATGGACGACAACACCTGTATGGTGGATGTGGCCAAGTATTTCATGAATTTTTTAAAGGATGAGTCATGCGGGAAGTGTTTTACCTGTCGAAAGGGAACACAGAGAATGTATGAAATCCTGGAGGATATAACCCTCGGCAGAGGCACACCTGAGCATATAACGCTCCTTGAGGAACTTGCTCACACAGTGAAAGATACGACTATGTGCGCCCTCGGCCAGTCGGCACCAAACCCGGTTTTGAGCACACTCAAGTATTTTCGAGAGGAATATGAGCGGCATATTCAGGACAAACGTTGTGATGCTTTTGTCTGTAAGCAATTGGTAGGCGCCCCCTGTCAGTCTGCATGTCCCGTAGACACTGAACCGTGGAGGTATATCGCACTTGTGGAGAAAGGGGATTACACAGGGGCATACCGGGTGATACGGTCGGCCAACCCCTTTCCTGCAGTCAGTTCCAGGGTGTGTGACCGTAAATGCGAAAACCGCTGTACTCTTGGCGCCAGCGGGGACGAGCCAGTGGCAATCCGCGCCTTGAAGAGGTTTGTCACTGACCGAGTTGACCCCTCGGTTTACAAACCTGTCAGAGCAAGGAAAAGGAAGGAAAGGATTGCGGTTGTCGGTGCCGGCCCGGCAGGCATTACTGCCGCCCACTGCCTTTCGTTGCTGGGATATGGCGTTACTATCTTCGAGGCAGAAGATGTGCCAGGCGGGATGCTGTCATGCGCCTTGCCGGCTTACAGGCTACCCAATGATATTGTCGTGAATGAAATAAAAAGCCTGATGAATAAAAATATTTCTATCGAATATAACCGTGCTCTTGGTGAAAACCTGACCATACAGGACCTACTGGCGAATGGGTTTAAAGCGGTATTCCTTTCCATAGGGGCACACGAGAGCTGGCGACTTGACCTTGAGGATGAAGACATAGAAGGAATCTTTCCATCCATTCAGTTCCTGAAGGCGTTTAACATGAGCGGTAAAGAACTTGCGCGGGGCCATGTTGGCATAATCGGAGGGGGGAATTCGGCGGTCGACGCAGCGCGGGTCGCTTTGAGACAGAAAGCAGTTACTTCTGTGTCCCTTTTCTACAGGCGTACCCGAGATGAGATGCCTGCTTACGAGGAAGAAGTTGAAGCAGCCCTTGAAGAGGGTGTGAAGATTGAGACGCTTATATCACCAGTAAAAATTCATGCACGCCAGGAAGAGATTGATGCAGCCTTGCGGGAAGGTGTCGAGCTGGAGACTCTCGTGTCGCCTATAAAAATATATTCCAGGGAAGGCCATCTTGTAGGGATTGAATGCATCAGAAACCGCCTGGGTGAGGAGGTAGATGCTACAGGGAGACGCAAGCCAGTACCTGTGAAGGGAAGCGAATTCAGAGTAAAACTGGACACACTCATTGTTGCTGTGGGAGAGAAACCAAAGAGTGAATTTCTTGCTGCAATGGGTCTTGAAATTGACAAAGGTGGCAGAGCAAAGGTCAACACCAGAACCCTCGAAACAAACATTAAAGGGGTTTTTGCAGGAGGGGATCTGGTGACCGGTCCCAACACCGTCATCGACGCGATCGCTGCTGGCAAAAAAGCTGCGCAAAGCATTGACCGATTTCTACGTGATTGGAAACTCACAGAAACGCCCAAGCCCAAGCTTCCCAGTGTTTACATTGAACCCACGGTGATTAATGAATCAGAGACGGTAACAAAGACTCGCGCAGTGCCTTCCACATTACCACCGTCAGCAAGGATAAAAAATTTCCTGGAAGTGGAAATGGTTTTGCCAGAGAACCTTGCGAGATCGGAATGCAGGCGTTGTTTGAGGTGCGACCTTGCATTCACCAACCATTCTGCGGATCAGGCGATGATCGAAGCAATTGAAGGAGCGCACCATGATTAAACTTACCATCAATGGGCTACCTGTATCTGTTGAAAAGGGTTCCACCATCCTTGAAGCCGCCAGGTTTTACGGCTTCCCCATACCGACGCTCTGTCACAAAGAAGGTCTCACCCCTTACGGGGCATGCCGGCTTTGTGTTGTTGAGATAGGCGAGGGTGCTGGAGCCAGACTCGTGTCATCATGTACATATCCTGCTGAAGAAGGCTTGAAAGTACGAACCGCCTCGGAGCGAGTGGTAAGGGCAAGGAGAATGATTATTGAGTTGCTGCTCGCGTCATGTCCGCAATCAAAGACGATCCAGGATCTTGCATCTGCACACAACGTACGGCAGCAACGATTCAGGCAGGAATACGAGGACTGTATCCTCTGTGGACTATGCGTGCGGATGTGCAAAGAACAGATGATGGCCGGGGCCATCGGCTTTAGAGGACGTGGCAAGGACAGGAGCATAGGCACCCCCTTCGACATACGTTCCGATGTCTGCCGGTTATGCGGTGGTTGCATCCAGGTTTGTCCTGCCTGTCAGCTCAGGTGCACTTACACGGAACCGGAAAAAGCAATTTGCGGCGGCTGTGCAAATCTCAGTCCGCCGTGTATAGAAAAAGAGCAGTTCAACGATATGATGTGTTACATGTCACCCTGTGTGGCATGTGAAATAAAGAAAGACTAAACATTAAAAGGAGCGTAACCATGTCTTTTTCAAGAGTGAATAGGTCAAGCGCAACCCTCACAAAAAACCGGACCGATGAATCGATAACAGCTGCTTCAGGTATGTGCGTAACGTGCGTTGATGGCTGCATTGGCATGTGTGAAATCGGCAAATCGGCATATCGGGGCCATGAAGTAATATACCCGCAGCCATTTGGCGTCATTACCACTGCAGCGGAAAAGCAATATCCTGTTGACTATTCGCATTTTAACATCATGGGTACAGCAGTGGGCGCACACGGCATTGAGGCTGATAGCGACAAGGCTATCTTTCCTGCAGTCAACCTTGAGGTAAACATAGGGCATGACAGGGGGCTGAAATTTCGTTATCCTTGGATTATATCTGGTATCGGATCCACCAATATTGCCAAAAACAACTGGGAAGGTCTGGCAATTGGTTCCGCATTGTCTGGGACAGGTCTCACCATAGGCGAAAATGTTGTTGGAATGGACCCTGAGGCTGTTTTTAAGAACGGTAAAATCGTTGATACGGTAGATCTGAAGCGCCGGGTCAAGCTTTACAAGGACTATCAAAAGGACGGCTATGGAGCAATAATTGTTCAGGCTAATGTAGAAGACAGTCGTTTGAAAGTACATGAATATGCTATTGAGAAGCTGGGAATAGAATGCGTAGAACTCAAATGGGGACAGGGCGCAAAGGACATAGGCGGGGAAGTCAAGATAAAGGATTTAAAAAAGGCTCAGATGCTTCAGGAGCGTGGTTATATTGTACTTCCGGACCCCAGCGATCCGAAAGTGATAAAAGCCTTTGAAATGGGTGCATTTAAAGAGTTTGAGAGGCACTCACGGGTTGGCATGGTGACAGAGGAATCATTTGCAAAAACAATAGAGGGGCTCCGCAAAGCAGGGGCAAAATATATCTTCCTCAAAACAGGCGCTTACCGTCCCGCGGATCTGGCAAGGGCTATCGCATTCGCTTCCAAATACAAACTGGACCTTCTCACCGTAGATGGTGCGGGTGGCGGTACTGGAATGAGTCCGTGGCGGATGATGAACGAGTGGGGTGTTCCACCTGTTGAGCTCCACTCACTTACGTATCAATATGCGAAAAGGCTTGTCGAAAAGAAACAATACGTTCCTGCAATTGCAGTGAACGGCGGATTTTCATTTGAGGACCAGATATTTAAGGCCCTTGCCATGGGTGCCCCCTTTGTGAAGATGGTGGGAATGGCACGTGCACCGATAGCTGCAGCAATGGTAGGGAAAACGATTGGCCTTTCCATTGAAGCCCAGCAGGTTCCTGTCTATATTGAACGATTCGGCAGTTCAAAGGAAGAGATTTTTGTAACTGCAAGTGCATTACGCAACGAACTGGGTACTGAAGTATACAACAAACTGCCAACCGGCGCTATCGGCCTTTATACGTATTATGAGCGCCTGGCACAGGGCCTCAGACAGCTTATGGCTGGAAGCAGAAAATTTTCTCTGGAGCATATGTCGCGGAACGATCTGGCATCATTGACTCGTGAAGCAGCAGAGATCAGCAATATCCAATATATTATGGATGTTGATAAGGCTGAGGTTGAAAAGATTCTTTCCTGAGACAGATTTGTCAGGTCAGGGCTGGCCTCGGATAGACACTTCAATGAGTGATATATCTTGATGGGATGAGCCTGTAAAAGGCATTGCATAGTGAGGTAATACCATGAATAAAAGGGAGATTTACATTACCGAGCGTGACATGGAAAGGCTTCAGGCGCTAATCGATATTGGCGGCAAAAAAGATGCGGCCTATCTGGAACGTCTGGAAGAAGAACTCGACCGGGCAAAAGTGGTCGATCCCAGAGACATCCCGGATGATGTTGTCACGATGAATTCGTCGGTCATGGTCAAAGACTTAGACACCAATGAAGAAAAAACATTCGTACTCGTGTTTCCAGGCAAGGCAAACATGACGGAAAACGCCATCTCTATACTGGCGCCTGTGGGGACAGCACTGATTGGATATAAGGAAGGGGATGTGATCGACTGGGAAGTCCCGGCGGGAACAAAGAGGATCCAGATCATCAAGGTAATTTATCAGCCGGAACGAAATGGCAACTACGATGGATAGGCCACCTGTCATGCTTTGTTCGACGGCCCATAAGAAATGAGAACAATGTCAGATATATTTAATCGGGCTGTTTTCACAGAGACGAGACAATACCCTCATCGTCGCAGGACAGAGGTAGTGGAATATGATTTCTTTAAGCGCACATCCACATTTCAATCGGTAATAAAGCGTATCTAAGACTTACCTCATTGCAATAGTTTTGGCGGAAACAATCGCTGACTGCTCGAAGAATACGACATCATCTCCCATGTGATTTGGCAGGGCAATGTGCCCGGTGATGAATCGAAGAAATTATTAATTATTCTGATTGACAAGGGAAAATGACTTTGATACAGTCTTCCCGAATTTAATAACAGAGAAATATATACCGTATAGAGAAATGAAGAAAATCAAAGCAAGGAGGGCACAGTGATAAATAAGGCCAGTAAGATACATTTAGTGATATTTTTTGCAGGTATCATCGGCCTCGCACTTGTTTTTGGCAGTACCGAGGTCCGTGCTCAGGCGAAAGCCCTCGTAGACTTAAATACTGCTTCAGAAAAGGAACTGGAAGAAATCAAGGGCGTAGGCCCTGCCACTGCCAAAAAGATCATTGCCGGGCGTCCGTACAAATCGGTGGATGATCTGAAAAAGGCTAAAATTCCTGACAAAACCGTTGAATCGATGAAGCCTTATGTCAAAGTTGGAGCAGTGCCTGTGGCAACGAAACCGACTGCCGAGGCCAAGCCAACTGCGGCGGCAAAGGCTGCTGCAGAGACAAAACAGGCGACGACAGCAAAACCTGCAACAGTTCCGAAGGAGGCTGTTAAGGCTGCACCGGCGCCTACGGCTCCTTCAAAGACACCGGCAGAGACTAAGGCTGCAAAAGCGCCGGCAAAGGCCAAGGACAAAGAAGCTCCGGCCGTAAAATTGGCCCCGGGTCAGAAAGTTAATATCAATACCGCAACAAAAGAAGAGCTTGAAGCCTTGCCCGAAGTAGGACCGGTAAAAGCACAGGCGATTATAGACGGAAGGCCCTACAAGACGCCTGAGGATGTCATGAAGATCAAAGGCATAAAAGAAGGTACATTCAGCAAGATTAAAGACTATATCACGGCAAGGTAAGAACGATTGCAGGCAACTGTCGCAGCCAAATGGCTCGATAAATAAAAAAGGAGGGAAGTGTCTATGAAAAAACTTTTGTTATCGATGGTAGTAGTTATGGTATTCGCATCATTTTCTTTCGCAGCAGGTCCAAATACATATCAGGTAACAGGACCAGTCCTGGAGGTCAAGGATGATATCATCGTTGTCCAGAAGGGCAAAGAGAAATGGGAAATAGCGAAGGATGCTGCCACAAAAGTAACAGGTGAGCTGAAGGTAGGGGCCAAGGTTACTATCCAGTACACCATGAAGGCAGTCAGCGTTGACGTTAAAGATGCCGGCAAGAAAGCAGAGAAGAAGGCAGAGCCTGCCAAAACTGAAGCGAAACCCGCAGCTCCAGCAAAGAAGTAATTTTCCGCAGAGTATAGTAGCAATTGATATGGTGGCTTCCCGAAAGATGGGGGCCACCATTTTTATTTCAGGATTATCTTTGAATCTCCTATATTGCCTCTATCGTTGACGGGGGTTTCCTCGTAATGTTATAGGTGACGCTCACAACGCCGGGCACCTCGCCCGTTATTCTGTCTCCGAGCCTCATTAAAGTATCGAAGGGAAGCTTTGAAGGAACAGCAACGCGGGCATCAGTGCTATCCCAGCACCGCACTTCTATTTGAAGGCCAAAATCGCGTTTGCCTTTGCGCATGCCGGTTACCCGATCCTGATGAAGAATGGCAAGATATTGAAAGGCAGATGTTTTGCCTAATTCCTCCTCCACGATCTTTGTGGCTTTACGGACAATCTCTACTCGTTTTGGCGTCACTTCGCCTATCACACGCGCTGAAAGCGCTGGTCCTGGAAAGGGCGGCCGCGCGTAAAGCTCTTTTGGTAAGCCCAGTGTTTTTCCCACTTTCCTAATTGCCATTTTCCTGAGTTCAATCACCGGTTCAATGACATGGTACCCATATACCTTCTTTGTATCTATTCCAAGCTGGGCAAGGATATTGTGCTGTCTTTTGATCCCTGCCACAGTTTCTTCCACATCTGTATAGTTCGTCCCTTGAAGAAGGTATTTTGCCCCGCTTTTTTTCACAAGGTTGCCAAAAACCTCTTTATAGAAAACGTGGGTGATTGCGTTCCGCTTTTTTTCAGGGTCTTCAATCCCCTTCAGGGCATCAAAAAATTGTTTTTTTGCGTTGACAAGCTCCACAGGCACACCCATTTTTTTGAACATTGAAACAACATACTGGGGCTCCTGGTGGCGCATTAGACCACTGTCGATAAAATATGTTTTCAACTGCTTGCCAAGAGCCTTGAATCCCAGCAGCGTGACAACAGAGGAATCTACCCCACCGGACAGGGCATTGATTGCAATCCCGTCCTGAACCTCATCAGCTATTTCCTTTGCTTTTTTCTTGATGAACTCATTTGGTTTTAATGCCGCAAGCGATATTTCCCTGATTTTCCCCATAGTTCCTCCTCATTGTTATGGAATACCCCATCTTAGCGGAAGCATCCTCAAATTGTCAACGGAAAAATCCGAAAGAAATCGTACCATTTCATGCTTGACACCGATTCCTGGAGAAATGTATTCTCTCAAAAAAAGGCTGGCAGCGCATTGTATATCAGAGTGTTCATCGCAATACTTTTTTTATTGTCATTGTTGTTTGGTGGATGTTCAGTTTGGCGCACTCCATGCCTTGTACTTTCAGACGAGGAGTCGGGAAGGGTGATGGCTCGGCTACCTGTCAGCACGCAGGAGCCAATTATTTTTGAATTTATAAATTCGATTTATCTTGCGCCTGTCCGTGAAACCTTGATGTTTGAATCACCGGAGAGCCTTTATATTGTTATGGTAGAGAGCCCATCTCAAGACGTTTTTCGTTATTATGGCCTTGAGCCTGATTCCACCGGCAAGGCAATGATGCGTCGAAGAGTTGAGGATGTGAGGCTGAGAAGCAGTGATTACAGCAATCATCGCATCAAGGCAGGGAAGCGTGTACTCCACCTCAAAGAAATTGTTCCGGATGGTGAGTCGGTTCTTCTTGAGGTTAGAGATTGTGGAGACCGATGACAAAACCTGGAAGAAGCAAGATGCTCAATGCGATAATGATGGAAAAATATCTCCACAGCCGGGGGGCTATCTTATGCAATGAAGGGCGATTTGATGAAGCTGTTGATACACTATGCGCTGCCATTTCTATAAAGGAACAACCATACACCAGGTATCAGTTGAGTCAGGCTTATCTGGGGAAGGAAGACCCCGAGAAGGCTCTTGAGGAGATCTCTCATGCCATCGCCTTAGATAAAGGCATTCCTGAATATTACTACGAGAGAAAGAAGCTGTGGTTACTGAAAGGAGATATCGAGAAAGCTCAAACAGATTACAAAAAAGCGATCAGGCTTGATAAAAATCATGAACGTATTAAGGAAATACATGAAGCAGCAAGAGTTTTTCATCAGACTTTTTTCTCCAGCACATCAGAACGACCAATAAACACAGAAAGAATTCGGCAAAAAGCGCTGTGTGAAGCTATCCACGATTATGAGGAGTTACGGTATGCCGTTGCGGACAATATTGAAACGAGCACGTGCACTCTCCCGTGTCCTGCATATTGTTGCCATTTCAGCGGAGAGACGATCACCCATGGCCTCTCAATCGGGCCATGGAAACTCCTGGCCATTAGAAACTTTCTCAAAGACGAGAGATTACCCGAGAAAGAATTTCTCAGTAAAATAGCATTATCTGAGGACGAGCGGGTTCTGCAGCTTATACCCCCTCATCATATGGTGAGGGAAGGCGGCAATACAGTTGTCTATTTTCCTGCGCGGCGTAAAGGTGCGTTGAGTGACGTTATCCTTCGTTCTGCACCGAAAGATATTCATTACAAAAGCCTGATCTGGATAAACAAAAGGGTCAGGCCATGTGCATTCTTGCATGACAGGCTTTGTATGATACATGATCTGGGTGATGAGCCAAGTTTGCCATCATGTAAGGAGTTTCTCTGTATGACTGGTCTTGTTTTTATTGTCCTTGATTTTCTCGGGGCGGTCAGTAAGGGACAAGTTGCCTCTAGGCCGTTTGATGATTTGAACAGGATAGCAGTAGAAGCGCTTCTCATAATTGCCAGAGAACTCAAAGAGCATTCTGAGTTTGCAAAACTGAGAAAGACAATGAAAACACTGCTTCGAAAGGCGATAAAAGGAGATGAAGAAGGAAATAAAAAGCTGGTTCGCTCATTGCTCAAGCAATACTGGGCCGTAAGAGACCAGCATAAATATCTTTTTGCGGTCCGGAAGGACCAGATAAAAAAGGCAGTTAATACGCTGTTTTCAAACGGTTTCTGAATAATCGATGCAGTAAATCCAAATAAGCCCGAAGAGTATACAGGGGGTTTTTCAAGCGGATATTAAAAAAACTCACCTTGGCATAACAAGAATTGTGATCTGAAGGTCGCCATCAGTTACCTCGGGTATTTCAGGGGAATGCTTTATTTCACCTATAGTCCGTAGCCGGCCGAGAAGCCACTGGAACTTCTGTTCGGGACAATTTACGATAACGGTTTGAACGCTATCCTTGAACATCTTTTTTGTTATCGTAATTCCAGATTGACCGAGCACTTTCTCGATGTCTGTGTATGCAGAAGCAATATTTTCAACAGAGAGGGTTACGGTGATGCCGGGCAGGATATTAACATCAGTTTTTTGAGGCCTTGGGACAAATTGGATGACCTTTTTTGCACGCTCTCCTTTCCTTTCAGCGTCAGTGGATGTTGACACATCTTTTTCTTTTGTCATAGATGGTAAAGGGGCCGGAGGGGCAACCCCGGTTGCAACCGGGGCCTCAGCTTTTTGTTCCATCATAGCTTCGGAAGGAGCCCTTTGTTCATCAGTCCGGATAGATGGCTGCAGAACAGGCGCCTTTCTGCCCAATACCGCTGAATCTGGTTTTATTTTGGGAGCGGCTGTGGGTTTTGCTTCATCTTCGAGTTTGCCCACAGGTACATCTGCAACAGGAGCCTCTCTTATTGCTGCCGGTGGTATTTGATATGTCTTTATTTCAGGGCCGGAAGTCTTGTACACATAAAGACCTAGAGCAATGACACAAAGGGTAACGAATGCCTCGATGGGAATCTTGATATGAAACGGGTAAAAGAGCCTCTTCAATAAGCCGCTTTTCTTCTCTGCCTCTTTGTGAACTTGGGCCATAATCTTCTGTGTGAACCAAGGGGGTGGTTCTATCTCAGGGAGATTCTTTAGGAGACCAACTATTTTCTCTAAATCGGCAAGGGCAGATGAACATTTTGCACATGAGGCAAGATGGCTCTCTACAATTCTTCTTTCCTCCGGTGATAGAACTCCCTCCCGGTATGCTGTGAGTTTTTCTTCAATGTCTTTGCATGTCATGTGATATCACCGAGTTTGTGTTTGAGACAGCTCCTCATGGCTTCCCTGGCCCTAAACAATCGCGATTTTATGGTGCCTTCAGGTATGTCTAAGATATCACGGATTTCATCATAAGAAAACTCTTGGATATCCCTCAGTACGATTACCTCCTTGAATTCATTGTCGAGGGTGCCGATACATTCCTGGACCTTTGCCTGTAATTCTTTTTTTTCAATTTGTGCGAGGATAGGCTCTTCCTGTGCGGGAGGATCGAACAATATCTGACCGGTTTCAGTTTCGACGTGGTTATCAAGCGATATCCCTTCGTGAAGTGAAATAGACTTCATTTTTTTTAGACGGTTTCGCGCATGATTCATGGTGATTCCGGTTAACCATGTAGAGAATGCCGCATCACCTCTGAATTTTTTAATTGCTTTAAATGCAGAAAGGAATGCCTCTTGAACTGTTTCGCAGGCCTCTTCATAGTCACCGGTAATTCTATAAGCGATATTCAGCATCTTTTTCTGGTGCCTTTCCACAAGCGTCTGAAAGGCATTACTGTTGCCTTTCTGGCACATTGAAACGTAGTGGTTGTCGTCACTGTTTGAGAAATCCTTTCTATCATTCTCTCTTTTAGATGTGCCGGTCATGTATTTTGTTCCCAAGAGGTTTTTTCAAGGAAGATCATTAATTCTTATTATTTTGCTTTTCTGGCATATCGATAACGAATTCATCGACTAAGCCATTGTCGCCAGCTGCATCGACTGCGATTTCTGATTTGGCATATAATCCATCAAGGGTATGCATGTCGTAGAGTAAATCATAGGTATATGCAGCAAAGATATTGTCTGGAAACGTATAGAAACCTATTACTGTAATCTGCTTTATCTCGCAGAAGAATTTAGTTTCTTTCTCAAATTCGTCCTTAAAGCCAATCGCCTTTTCAAGGGTAGAGAAGACGCCAAACACACCTTTTCCAAAGATCAGTGCATCGCTCACAACGTAAAATTCCATTCATTTCTCCTGACGCTAAAGAATTGAGGATACTATGTATAAACAATAATTAATGGAATTATTTCAATAAAAAAAGCCTATACAGTGTAAATGTATAGGCTTAAAAACAACTTTCTGTATGTTATCGCCTGGCATTGAGTTCTATGCTCTATACCAATTATGCTTCGCCCCTTTCCATCGCTATTAATAAGGATACACGTATACTCTTGGAGCCGGTGGGTAATAGTAATAATATCGTCGAGGAGCAGGTGGCGGAGGAGGAGGCGGAGGCGCTGCATAGTATGCGGGGGGAGCGGCTGTATTGCTGATAGCTGAGCCAAGCAGCAATCCACCTATAATGGCACCCGGGATCCACCAGCCATTTCCATGGTGATGTCCATGAAAACCCCTGGTAAAACCGTTCGACGGTAATACAATAACTGTGACAAGCGCGATAGCCAGTGTAATCAAGAAAATCTTCTTCATCTTTGCCCTCCTATAGTAAAAAATATCAGTTAATAAAGTCATCTGTTTTACTCTCTATGTTATAATAGCAAACCGAATGCCATTCACTATCATCGTAAAACATAATGAAATAAAAGGATATTAATTATATTATCGATAATAAAAGGAAATAAATGTCGAAAAGAGGAGTATCTTGCGACAAATATGTCGAGGAAAAATATTCGTGAGATATTAGTTAAACAGTGATATCAAGAAGAGAATCAAGCATCTCTTCCCGTGCTTTGACAGACTTTAGGTTTGCCTCATAACCTCTCTTGGCGATTAACAGATCGGTCATTTCATCTATCAATTCAGCATTAGATGTTTCCTGTAATACACCATCGGAACCCTGAACAGATGCCCCGGGCGTGTTATCAAGTGTGATATTCACTGCAGGCTGGCCTGAATTATCCTCTATGATAGTCGCTTTTTTGCTTTTGTACGAATCAGTATTGCTGTTGGCAATGTTGCGAGCGGCATTTTCCAGCTTCCTCACAAACACCCAAAGACCTGATACTGATGCACTCAATCCTCTAAGCATGTTTTCATTATCGGTTTGCAGTGTATCAACCTAAGTGATTAATATCACAAAAGAGTTTTTATTTATTCTTTGAGAAGGACTCGTTCCGGGCAGGAGTAAATGTTCCCCTTTTGTCCCCTGTGAAAACCAATGAGGGTCATTTCAACGCTCTTTGCAAGTTCTACGGCAAGTGAAGTTGCCGAAGACACCCCTGTGACGATCTCCATGTTGATCCGTGCTGCCTTTATGACCATTTCATAGCTTAAGCGTGAACTCAAAATAAGGATTTTAGCTTCATCTGCTTTTCGGGCCAACAGTATTTTGCCAATGGATTTGTCCAGCGCATTGTGCCGGCCTATGTCCTCAGAAAGGGCAAGGAGCATGCCGTGTCTGTCAAAAATACCGGCAGCATGTGTCCCTCCGGTATCATGAAAGATTTGTTGGCCTTTCATAAGCATATCCTGGAGTTGTTCCAGTTGAGGAAATGTGGTGTTTGCAGTTTTTGCTATCTTGTGAGCAGAAAGGCAAAGATCGGCTATCAGATCTTTGCCACAAATTCCACAACTTGAATATGAAGGAGTTTTTCTGGGAACAAATTCCTTGGAATCATCGTCAATGGAGTCTTTCAGATACACATTGACCCTATTGCTCGAAACATCCTGAGAATGGCTGGCGGTCAAAACCTCTTCGATGGAATTGATTAAGCCCTCTGTGTACAGAAAACCTACAGCTAGAGGGATTTCTTCACCGGGGAGACGCATGGTCATGTGAAAAGGACGATCGTTTACGAATATCTCCAGGGGCTCTTCGGCAGCAACAGCATCATAAGTACTTGTATGTTTGCCGTTCTCATACTTTATTATTGGAATATCAATAAGGCTCATTTCTTATTATCCATATAAGCAAAATGCTTTTGATAGATATTATCTAATGCTTCTTTAACTTCACTGCGGAAGGCTTCGTAATGATTCATTAAAGAACGGCCCTGATCTGTTATTTGTGACCCTCCGCCTGCAATACCGCCGACCTTTCGTTCGATAAGGGGGAAACCAAGCTTTTTTTCAATATTGTTCAGGGTAGTCCAGGCCTTACGATAGGACATTTTCATTTCTATTGCAGCCTGGTGAAGAGAGCCGGTCGTTTCAATCCTTTTGAGAAGCTGGTATGGGCCTTCACCAAACGCCTTTCCGTTATTATCAATCCATACTTTAAAGGCTATTTTCAATTTAGATCCCCCGTAATAAAGTCAGTAAGGTCCTTTTTTCTTTGGATCCTTTTCTTCCAGCCTTCTATCCCGGGAATTATATAAGGGTAGAATCTTAAAGAGCAGTAAGGAGGAAGCAAAGGAAGGCCGACAATATCATCAAAGATCATAAGCATAAAAAGGTTCTCTGTAGATTCGGTTAGCCAATTCTCAGCCATATTATTTTTTTATCCTTTACTTCTTAACAAATTCTATAATTGCTTCAACAAGTCCCGGGATGTCGTATCGTTTTGCCTCGATATGTGCGGTGAAGCCAAGATTCTTGAGAGTCTTTGTAGTCACTGGCCCGATTGAAGCTATCTTTGTACCTTTGAGGACGTTTTTTTCGTATAGGGTAACAAAGTTTTTTGCCGTTGACGAACTGGTAAACGTTACTATGTCCGGTTTTTCGTCAAGTGGGGCAACGTGCTTCGGCAGGGCAGTACGGTAAATCGGTATCACGTCACATATTCCGCCCTTATTCTTGATAAACTTGACAATGATATCGCGGGCCTCTTCAGCGCGGGGCAGAAGAAATTTCTTACCGGTTACTTCCGCAGCCTTTAGTATTTCAACTATACCTTCGGAGGTAAATGTATCAGGCAGGTAGTCCGGGATAATACCCTTCGATTCAAGGAACGAGGCCGTTGCCTGACCAATGGGCAGGATCTTGATGCCGGCCAGAGCCCTTGTGTCCTTATCTCTGGAGTAGAGGATTTCGAAAAATAATGAAACAGCGTTTGTGCTCGTAAAGATGATGCAGGAATACTGATGAACTGTATCTATTGCTTGCGAGAGTCTCTTGTTGGGTTTGATGGGGCTGATATCGATGGTAGGACAATATATAATTTCTGCACCCGCTTCCGTAAGTATTTCGCCCAACTTAAATGATTGATGCGGAGCTCTGGTAATGGCAATCTTTTTGCCAAAGAGCGGCCTGTGCTCAAACCATTGCAGCTGCTCACGAAGGTTTATTACGTTTCCCACGAGAATGATTGCCGGGGGTCTAATTCCTGCTTTCTTCGCTACCACGTCAATCTCGTGGAGCCTTCCGGTTACAACCTTTTGTTTCGGCAATGTGCCCCATTGAATAAGGCAGGCATGAGTTTCCGGGTCTCTTCCGCCGGTGATAAGTCTCTCCTTTATGGTTTTCAAATTTTTCACGCCCATGAGAAAAACAAGGGTGTCGGGCCCCATGGCGAGTTCATCCCACCTGATGGTTGATTCTGTTTTTTTCTCGTCTTCGTGACCGGTTATAAAAGCTACAGTCGATGCGAAGTCCCTGTGGGTCAATGGGATACCGGCATACGCAGGAACAGAAATAGCTGATGTTATGCCGGGGACGATCTCAAAGAGTATGCCATGTTCTGCCAGGACCTGTGCTTCTTCACCTCCGCGACCAAAGATAAAGGGATCACCGCCCTTCAATCTGACGATAATCTCGTTTTCCTTTCCTTTGCTCGCGATGAGATTGTTGATATCTTTCTGGGGGAGTTCATGTTTCGATGCCTGTTTGCCCACATAGATTATCTCTGCCTCGGGCTTGGCAAAAGACAGGAGGTCTTTGTTGACGAGAAAGTCATAGATAATGACGTCAGCTTGCTTAATGAGTTCCAGTCCGCGCAGCGTAATGAGCTTTGCATCACCCGGTCCTGCACCGACAAGGTATACCTTACCCATTTTGTGACTCAGTCTCTGGTGGTTACTTTACCTGGCTTGCTGCTGCCTGGCTTAGTACAATTCTTGCCTGTGCTACCTTCTTGTAGTACTTTTTGATCTTGGCTACATCACCTGCTGCTACTGCATTCAGCAAATCCCCTTCTGCTTCGGCAACGTCCAGCAGCTTATAGTAGTCCAGAGACTCCTTAAGATGGGCCAAAACGATCATGCCGGTTACAACAGGATGGTTGTTCGTTACGTTTGCGTCTTTGAAGCGAACGCCATGTTCAAGCTCAACCTCAAGACCAGTGGCGAATTCTTTCAAGTCAATTTTCATATTTTCAACATTAACCAGCGAAAGAATCTTCTTTGCTTCTTCCGGCAGTACCGTTGCTTTCCTAAGCTTTGTCCAATCCCGTATTTTGAGTTCTTTGCATATCTTCTGTACTTCTGACCTGGTGATGTATTCCGGTAATTTCATGGCAACTCCTTTCTTCTGTTTGATAATATTTTATAACCCCTCGTTATCTGGCTGTAATTCTAACAGAACTCGAATAACTCTACAAGAAAAGATTGTGGAAATATAGTATGATGATGCTTCGCTACCTTGACTTCCCTTTGAGGGGTCTAATATACTACTAACAGATCAAAGAATCACATAGCTCATAAAGTGGTCCAGCGTGTACGCTGGAGGTCTTTTAGTGAATGCTTGAGGAAACCTTTTACGAAATAGCATCTATATTGGCCCTTGCATTTGTACTTGGCAGTATCGCCATGCTTTTGCGGCAACCACTTATCATGGCATTTCTCGCAACAGGAATTCTTGCCGGACCTGCAGGATTTTCCATACTGCACAGCCAAGGCCAGATACAAGTTTTGGCCCATATTGGAATCGCACTTTTGCTCTTTGTCGTCGGCCTCAAGCTTGATTTGAGCCTTATTAAGACAACGGGACCTGTTGCCCTTGCAACGGGCCTTGGTCAGGTAATATTCACATCATTATTCGGTTTCCTTCTTGTCTTATGGATGGGATTTTCTATTGTCAGTTCTCTGTACATAGCTGTAGCACTGACATTTTCAAGCACAATCATTATTGTAAAGCTTCTTTCTGACAAGAAGGAGATAGATGCCCTCCACGGGAAAATTGCCGTAGGGTTTCTTATTGTCCAGGATATCGTAGCGATCCTCGCCTTGATCATGCTTACTGCCCTTGGAGGCACCGGGGCAGAGAACGGCAACACTTTTGTAAAAATTGCCGTAATTGCAGGAAAGGGGATTGGTTTTATCGTGTGCGTTGGACTTATCATGCGCTATGTATTCCCAGGCCTCATGAGGAGACTTGCCGGCAACCAGGAATTGCTTGTACTTTTTGCCATTGCGTGGGCTGTCTTTCTGGGGGCTGCCGGCGATTACCTTGGGTTTAGCAAGGAGGTTGGTGCATTTGTCGGTGGTGTTTCCCTTGCGTCCACTCCGTATCGCGAATCTATAGGCGCCAGGCTTGTCAGTCTGAGAGATTTTCTTCTTTTGTTTTTCTTTATAGATCTTGGGGCCAGACTGGATTTTAACGTTGTTGGTCCACAGACGCTAAATGCGGTCTATCTTTCGCTCTTTGTCCTTATCGGCAATCCACTTATTGTAATGCTGATTATGGGCATTATGGGTTACCGGAAACGCACCGGTTTTCTTGCAGGGTTGACGGTAGCCCAAATCAGTGAATTTTCACTTATTTTGGGCGCCTTGGGGGTCAGTCTCGGGCATATCACCATGGAGGCCATGAGCCTTATTACGCTGGTGGGAGTCGTGACAATCTGTCTTTCCAGCTATATGATTATCTATTCCGGAGCGATATACCGCTGGCTCGCATTGCCTCTGAGCATATTCGAAAAAAAATACCCTCATCGAGAGAAGTTGGCCGATCAGATACTCGAGGTTCCCGAGGTAGATGTAATGGTAATAGGGTTGGGCAATTACGGAGGCAGCATTGCCCAGCATCTTATTGAAAGGCAGAAACGAATACTTGGGGTGGATTTCGATCCACAGGTACTGGAGACGTGGCGATCACGCGGTATCCCGGTTGTTTTTGGCGATATAGGTGACCCGGAATTCCTTGATAACCTTCCGCTAAGACACTTGTCTTGGATTGTGAGCACTGTTCGTGACAAGGCCCTCAATCTTACCCTGGTTGACCTTCTTAAGGGACATCGGTACGAAGGAAAAATCGCTCTTGCAGCGATGAACGAGGATGAGGCAAAAGTATACGTGTCAAAAGGCGCCCATGTGGTATTGAGGCCATTTAGCGATGCTTCAGAGGAAGCTGCCGATTCATTGACTGACGCGATGAGTCTTTTTCCGAGCGAGATTGATTGGCCGCTGGGTTTGATGGAAGTTCGTCTGAGAAAGGACTCCATTTTTGCCGGTCAATTCATAAGGGATCTGGATATTCGATCTCTGACAGGGATTTCTATAATAGCCGTGAGTAGGGCAGGGCGCATGTACCTTCATCCTGATGCTGCATATCAGCTATTCCCGGGAGATCGGATTGTTCTTATGGGTGACCCAACTACCCTCAAGCATGCCGAAGAGTTCTTCAGACAGATCGAGGACAATACATCATCGTTGGAGCCGGAGCGTTTTTCGGCTGCCGAAGTTGAGGTGGGACTAAACTCACCGCATTTGAACCAATCTCTTGCTGAAATTGAATTTCGAACGCGTTATGGAGCAACAGTAATCGGGATTATCCGTAATGGGGAACGAATTGTAATGCCGAAACCGGATGAGCAAATCAAATTAGGCGACAAACTCATTATAATCGGAACACCGGAATCAGCAAAGAATATTCGCGAGACGTTTGCGAGATAAGATAATGCAAATGTGTGTCACCAAAGTGGAACGCCCCTCTTGTTTTACTGCCCCGGGTTAACAAGTTCATAATCCCGTCTGCGGGCATCAGAAAGAAGAAGATCGACGTTATCAACTGGAACTCCAACCATTCTCAGCGCATCGGTAGCAAGGCGCAGGCTCGTTTCCATTAACTCAGGAAATGCTAATGTAGCCCCTGCTTGAATAAGTTTACCGCTCGCCTCAAGATCTCTGGCTCTAGCAATAACGGGAATCCCGGGATAATTGTTCCTAATGTGAGAGATAGCCTTAAGAGTGGTATCCTCCTTAGCCACAGTTAAGACCACAAGTGCTGCCTGTTCTGAATGTGCAGCTGCCAGAAGCGCAGGATTAGCGATGTCCCCGAAGTAAACGGGAAAACCATCCTCTCTTCCCTTCGCCACCCTCACCGGATCATTGTCAAAGGCAATAAAGTTGACCTTGCTGGAATGAAGAAGGACTGCCACCACGTGGCCCACACGTCCGTAGCCACCCAGAATAACCCTTCCTTTTGACTCACTGGCTCCTTCAGGAAGAGAGGCGATATTTTCACCCTTTTTCACCGAGCCAAGATGCTCTGCCAAGTAATTACCAAGTTTAGCCATCAGAGGCGTAAAGAGCATGCTGACCGATATTACCTCAATTCCCATCACAAAGGTATCGTTATCTATAACTGACAACAACTTGGCGGAGCTAAGGAGGACAAATCCGAATTCTCCGCCCTGGGCAAGAAGAAAAGAAATCTTTATGGCCATGCTTCGGTCCATCCCAAAGAGAAGACAGAGAACACACATTACGACAATCTTTATGCATATGACCACTACTGCGTATTCGACAAAGACAAGCGGGCTGGCAACAATTGATGGCAGATCAATGGACATACCAACGGCCACAAAGAAGAGGCCTATCAGGATTCCTTTGTAAGGCTCCATATACGCTTCAATCTGCATACTATAGCGGGAAACAGACAGGAAGACACCCATCAGGAAGGCCCCAAGAGCAAATGAAAGGCCGGCATGATGCATGGCCCATGCAGCCAGAAAAACCGCAAGCATCATTACCACTACAAAGCCCTCACGATTTCTCTGGTGTGCCAGTCGTTCCAGGGCAAAGGGCACAACATACTTTCCTAATCCAAATACCAGGAGAAGGAGGCCCACAACAACCGCAAGCTGCTTCCATCCGGGAATGTTTACAGAGTATGTTCCCGGTCCGGCCAATATGGGAATGAGAGCCAACATAGGGACTATGGCGAGATCCTGCATCAAAAGGACCCCAAAGGCTGAGCTGCCATGAGGGCTTGCCACTTCACCCTTATCGTGCAGCATTTCCATGACCAGGGCGGTAGAAGACATGGCCATGGTCAGGCCAATGACGAGCGAAGCCTTCCATGGCCAATCATTCCACAGGGCAAAACCGGTGATTGCCGAGGCGGTAATAACAATCTGGAGGGAACCGAGGCCAAAAACCTCACGTCTGAGAGACCACAAACGTGAAGGCTTGATCTCAAGCCCTATCGCAAAAAGAAGAAGCACAACGCCAAGTTCCGCAAAACTTCTGACTCCCTCCACGTGCATTGTTATGTGCGGACCGGGAGTGTGTGGTCCTACAATGATGCCTGCTACAAGAAGCCCGGCAATAGAACCCAGACCAAGGCGTTTGAAGAGTATGATCGTCAGGGAAGCTGCAATGAGAAGGATGACAGCAGATGTTATAAAACTTTCAAGATCCATGGTTTTAAAGGTCTCTCTTGGCAGCGATCATTTCCTGCTAATAATACAGAATGAGTGATTGGCCGTCAAGGAATGTATAAACTAAAACCTCAGGAGGATAAGAGAGGCAATGGTAAGCAAGAAACCTATTATCCTCGAGAATGTCAATTTTTCCCTATAGATAAGAACAGAGAGAATTACGGATATAACAAAATGCATCCCTGTTATGGACGCAACGAGAGCAAGAGGGCCTTTTGACAGTGCAAGGAGAAAAGCATAATAGCCGACAAAATTGAGAATACCCATTGCTACGCCAATAATGATGGTGGGAGCAACTTTATATCGTTGAGGCATATTGATGCTGGACCTCTTAAAAAGTGATGCGGACGAAAGGGCGGCAATTGAGTAAACAAAAGCAAGAAATGACAGCTTACCCACATACATCGCGGCGTATTTGCTTGATATTGCGGCAATGACGCTGGCAAAAAGCGAAATAAGCAAAAATGAAAAACCCTTTTTTGAGTGTTCCCGTTGAGCCCCGTCCTGGTTCGTACCCTTCGTAAGTATAAGCATCGCAGCAAGGGCAACGGCTATACCGCAGATCTGCCAAACAGAGAGCCGATCATGAAACCATACAAAAGAGAACATGGTGAGGATAACCAGATTAAGCCTTGCAACAGAATATGCTATCGTGGCCGGGACGGACTTCAGTGCTTCTATGAACGACATTGTTGCGGTGAGAAAGGTAAGACTGTTGACAACGGCCAGAATAATCAGCGCCGTAAGGTTGCCGATAGGTTCTTTGAGATAGGCCCAGAATATATAGCTGAGAATGGCTACGGTGGTCATAAATATAAAGGTGGTCCTTGCGGTGTCGCACCGTCTTTCAGCCGCCACCTTATAAAGAAAGCCTTGAAGACCCATAAAGAAAAATGCTGCGAGGGAGTATGCGAACCACGAGCTCATAGGCTTATCCTGCTTCTTTTAATCGATGGGATTCTATTAAGTGAGAATGCAAACATTTCTCTGCGACGCTCAGTTCAGCATTTTTACCGTTTTTTAAGTAGCATGTCCACAACATTGAAGACGAACATGCTTTGCTGTATAATCGAAGAAAAAGAGAGTAGGGCAAAGGTAGCGAGCATGAACCTCTTGGGTATCGCGCCATTCGAAATATGTTCCATTAGGCCTCCCACGGAAAATTACAGCCTGACCTTCCGCTTGACCCGCAACTGCGGTTGGAACCGATGTATGTTTTGTCCTGTCTACAAGATGGGTGCTCGATTTTCGAGAAGGGGCATGGATGAAGTGAAGCGGGATGTCGATAATGCAAAGCTGATCGACGAAGCGCTGCGGGACTCAGATCTTCTTGGCAATTCTTCTCCTTCAGGACACTACGAAAACATCAACGGGTTGCTCATGGCGGTCAAGGACGCCAACCCGGGGCGTGACGAAGAACTATCCTCATCTGGAACAAACCAGTGGGATATTGAAGCGGATGAATATGAGGATGAAAGACTGGCATGGTTTTCAACATGGATCAGAGATAGGCCGACCATTGAGGATAGTTTCTACCATGTATTGACATGGAGGAACAATGGAGGACAATCATGCTTTCTTGGCGATGCAAATTCATTGCTCCTGTCGGCTGATTTTTTTTCAGAGGCCGTAGATTACATCAGAAGTCGATTTCCGATCCTGAGCCGTTTCACTGTTTATGGAAGAACCAAATCGGCTGCTAAAAAAAGCCTCGACGATTTGAAGGCGTTCTTTTCCGCCGGATTGAACAGGATCCATTTCGGTATCGAAAGCGGAAGCGATACGGTCCTTTCGTTCATGCAGAAAGGCGAGACCGCGAAAGACCATATCGAAGGGTGCAAAAAAACACGGGATGCTGGTATGTCGCCTTCAGTCTATGTTATGCCCGGTCTTGGCGGGGCGAAATGGTCTCAAGAACATGCAACGGAGACCGCCAGGGTTCTTGCAGAGGCAAAACCGGATTATGTGAGGCTTCGGACGCTGGAGATTTTTCCCGGAACAGGTCTCGCAGCTGCCATGCAAAAAGGTGAATTTATAGAGGCTTCAGAAGAACAGGTGGTCCGGGAGATTAGAATCATTGTTGAGCAGACTGATGCCCATGCTGAAATCGTGAGCGACAGCGCATCAAACCTTCTTGATGTGAGAGGGAAGCTTCCTCAAGATCGCTCGCATATGCTCAGGACCATCGACGATTATCTTGGCCTGACAGAACGAGAAAAGATTGTTTTCAGCCTTTCATCCAGGCTTCAGTCGTTTTTCGGTCAGTATGGCGGAATAAGCGACCATATTGCAGAGGCTGTCAAACCTTACGTGCAAAACGGCGAAATTGACCCGTCAAGGGCTTCCAATGAAGAACTGCGATGGATTATCAGGCTTATCCGGTCTAAGCTGATGCCGTAGTGCAAGCAGTTTTGAGTTATAATTTTTGAGTTTTGAGTTGAGAGCTGGGGGCTCAAGAATACAGTGCTGACTTGAAAGAACGAATCGCAGCCAGGAAACTCTTTTCGTTGCCGTTTAGCTCGCGCAGGACAGGAGAAGTTCTTCGGGCTTCATCACGAGAGTAATCTCCAGATAGTATAGGCTTAGAGACAGAGGATTCAATCTCAATCAAATATATATCTTGTTTTTTTGTCATTAGGGCACATGACTAAATTTTCAATGACCTTGTTGGAGGATGGCGGAAATATATCGTGATTTTAGTGATCCCATTGTAAGTGAATCATCAAAGAGAATTATATTATAGGAAATAACCATTAGCTATTTTTCTTGCAATTCACTATTGAAAGCAGTAACATCTTGAAAAGATTGATCTAACATGGGGGGATAGTTGATGTTTCTGGAAGTAAATATCTTCGTGAGCATAAAATATTAGTTCTTAACAATGGATAAAGAAGTACTACTCAACGACTTCGCAATCCGATCATTCCGAGACATCGCGGACTACGACTATATTGCAGCTCGGATGGCTTATCGTGCTGAGCTAATTCCGCAATTTCTGTGGTGTAGCCTTCAAGCGCTTGAAAAGTATCTGAAGTGTATCCTCTTATTGAATAGAATAAAAGCAAAGAATCTAAGGCATAATTTGGGGGCTGCCCTGACGTTAATCAATAAAGACGCTCCATTTAAACTCATATTGAGAACATCAAGTAAGAAGTTTATTGCCCACCTGGATACCTACGGGCGTTTTCGCTATCTCGAAACACCTTTCTTCGTAAAGGGTTTAGAGCTGCCCCAACTAGATTGGGTGGTATGGGAAGTCCGGCGTTACTGTAAAGTGCTTAATTACGAACTGAAGGACAGTAAGGGAGAATCAATACCAATGCTCGAACAAGAGTTAAAAAAGATTGACGAAAGTGAGGACGCTCCTCCGAAAAGGTTTTCCTTGGTTGGCGGAAAGCTTGAAAAAATTATCGGCGAAACTAAGCATCCTGCCCGATCCCCATTGGTATGGCAGAACTTTTGTTTCGGAGGCAAATCTCGAAAAACTATTCGGCTACGCCCGCTCATGCATGCCACGAATTCGCCACTCTCGTTGCATCCTGAAATTCTGGATGAAGTGCTGAAGTATGTGTTTTTGCCAAAAGAGGTTATTTCTGCCTATCGAAAAGAGCTAGAAAAAAAGACCGAGAAACGTACAGCAAAGTCAAGTGTTAGATGAGGTAAACAATGAATTATGATTTTATAACAATAGCAAAAGTGATTTCTCCTTTGATCACTCTTATTATCGGTGCCCTAATTAGACATTACTCTGAGAGGCGCTCAAAGCTCATTTCATATATAGGTCATGTTTCCACATTTTCCCTCAACGATGAAAGCCGAACGCTTGTGTTCACGCATAGCATAATAGTTCGAAACGCTGGCCGCAAAACTGCTACAAATATTCGGCTTGGTCACAATGTGATGCCTCCGAATGTATCTCTATACCCTAATATTCCATATAAAATTGAAAATACACCAGAGGGCGCTTCAGAAATTGTTATTCCACAGCTAGTTCCAAAAGAACAGGTAACTATTTCCTATTTGTATTTTCCTCCCACTACATTGAATCTGATAAACAGTTACACAAAATCAGATGAAGGATTTGCAAAACGTATAAATGTAATTCCTATGCCTCAGCCTCCAAAGTTTGCTTTGTTAACTGTTTGGTTTTTAATGTTTGTTGGTGCATCATTCCTGATTTATTGGCTTATAAGGCTTGTTATATACATAATATGAAAAGTCAATTCCGCCCATCACACCACGTCAAAGACATTTTATCTATATAATAAGATACCCCATATAACAGAGTATCGTCGGTGATTCCACCCAAAGGGAATCACTATGAGATGCATTACTTTTCTAAAACGAGTATCACAATTTTTCTTGAAATACTAACTTGCAAATGATAATTCATTTTAATATAAACAATTCTCTTAGGGGGGATAGACAATGAAAACAGTTATGTGGTTCGTACTCATATTTGCTTGTGTTTCATTTGCGGGCTGTGCTGGTTCTAAAATATCTACACTTCCTGTCGGAAAAGTATCACACCCAGTTAAGGCAATAGCGCTTGCGCCTGGGGCTGGATTGCTTGCCGATGCGGTGGGGGTCGAACTATCCAATAGAGGCTTTACTGTAATAGATTCAGCTTCGACATCACAAATGCTGGTGCGACTCAACCTCAATGAAGTCGAAATCTCGACACCACAGGGTCTCACAAAACTTAAAGACCAAGGCATTGACGCATTTCTTACTGTTAGAGCGGCGGGCGAGGGCGGACAACCCCAGAGTGCCAGTGCTAGGGTTAATAGCACTCACACTGGACAAGTGATGGCTGGAATCAGTTGGCAAAATGCTTGGGGTGGCATGAAAGGGTCAATCGCAGACCGCACAATGGTCAAAGGACTTGCTGAGGCTGCGGCTGAAATAGCAGATGCTTTGACAAAGGCTATTAGACCTAACTAACGTTTAAAAAGGTCAAGTCAAGTGAGATGGATGGCTAATGAGCTTTGTGTTGAACATAGAAAATGACAGAATCTACACAGACCCAGCTCAATTTATCTGATGCATATAGAACTTCTCAAAGCAAGACATCAATCTTTTGCGGTATTGGACTTGCGTGGTCAGCAGCTCAATTTGAGTTTAGAAAGATATCATTTGGTGGAGTTGGAGAACTTGAGTTGTCAGGAGCAACTGTTGCTTTGCTCATATCGTTTTGTATCCTTTACTCCTTCACCAGATGTACAACCGAATATGCGATGCAACCAAAGAATGTTCGTCGATGGAAACTCGCACGCTTTGATTTCAAGTTGTCCTTAAACCTCGTTCGAGGTAGCCTGCTTATGCTAGCAACTAGCGGCCTGCATCGCTCAATCTCTACTGCCGTATATCTTACCCTTGCCACAATCTTGTTTCTTACAGTGTCAATGTTTTTAGAGGGGGTCGGAACTATTGCCTTGACGCCATTGCTTATTTTCCTGCGAGATAGACAAAGGCGCTATAGCGTTGCTTCGCGAGTCATGGAAGCATCGGCTTGGTCAAGAATCATCATACTTGTCATGGCAATTATTCTGATAATCTTATTGGGCTATGCAAGTCTTTACTACTCCCCACTCCGAACTCTTTGGTCAGTGCCTCCTAGTCCAATTACTATCTGTATTGTGGTAGTCACGGCAAGCTTGGTGTTGATTAGTCTTGTGACGGAAAATGGGTATTTGAACAAATTATTTGCACTCGTTGAACAGGACAAGAAATCTGGAGTTATTACTATTTATGACGAAAATGGTGAAGTTACATTGAAATACAAAAAAGTCAGAGTGCAAAGCGTAGTTGAAAACCATGATTAACTGATGAGTGGCGTTTTCCATAATCCAGGGGATATAGAAAGATAAGATTGAGGACGTACCCCGTATCTACACTATGAAAAAAGTGAATAACCCATTAAAAGAGTCTAACTGCAAGAAGAGAAACTGTAGTCATTTTATTGGAGAAGTTGAAGATAAGGAAAAAGGACAAAAACTTCTTTGCAGGGCTTTTTTGTTTGGTATCCCTGATGAAATAGCATTCGGGAACAACAAACATCTTGTCCCTTTAGAAGGTCAGGAAAACTGTTTAGTCTATGAAAAAAAAGAAACGAATGAAACAATTTTCGAAGGTGGGTTTGGAATCTCCTTTGATTTGAAAGACCCAGTTGCAGTTGATTTCATTGTCAACAAGACAATCAGGATCAGGGATGCGTATGGGTTGCAATACAAAGGGAAAGACCTACCTATTATTTTGCGGAAGATCAAAAATCAACTTATTGATGGATATATGTATCCACGGACACTGCGAATGGTTGCAGAACGAATCGTGGATGATCTTTTGGGTATGGTTGACATAAACATAAAACAAGCAAGTTTGATATCGAGCACTGAGATATTAGGAGCAAAAGGATACTCAGATTATACGAGAATCAACAACTCCGGTTTCAAACAGAAAAAATGGTTTACAGCGAGAGATGAGAAAGTCCGTCCTTTGCACCAAGAAATGCATGGAAAGAAAATCAATGTAGGCGATCTTTGGGTTTTTTCTGATGGAAATACTTTGCGATATCCCGGTGATGACCAGGGTCCAGATCATCTTGTTGTAGGCTGTCGATGCATAGAGGTAGTAGTTCCAGAATCACACATCTTACAAAAGTAGACCAAATATGTTTTTGCAAGAGGAGAACTTTCCTCTTGTTGTTCAAGCTGCTACCACGCTGAAGTGAATTAAGATGATTCCATTAGAACGGAATCCCCGCAAACACCATACCCTTCTATCACGCAGCAATTCGTAAATGTACATGAAAATAAGTAACTCTTTGTATGCATCCACCAAAAATGGAAACGTCTGGAGTGTTTCGTGGGTTCTTACAAAAAATCTCCATTCCTTAGCGGAGATTAACGTAGGAACATTCTTTTTCTATCACGGCATAAGATAATCAATCAATACAGATTAGAATAGCCTATGCAGCCATCCTGATATGCACCCTAAACATATTGCCATATCTGGCAACATCGAAATGACTTGATTGGAATGGGATCATCAAAATGACTATATATTGCTGCTGTCCTCAAACAGGGTCAGTGAAAATTTAGTTATGAGACCTTGATGTCTGAGGGTTAGCTTTCATAGGATTTCCAGCGGTGTTCTGCTCCGGCTGGAATAGAATGCCGGTATTGTCTGGGATCATGAGGGGGATGCCAGGGAATGCACAATTGACAAAATGAAACAGGCCCCAAGGGTGCCGATGACCGAGGGGTAAGCTACGGTAGGGTCAGCATTGCCTTAAGGCCCGTGGACT